>Ga0315277_10000136_pt1 | contig 121643 bp, 87 predicted proteins | sample YL17G05_15_MG_FD_203695 | JGI IMG/M metagenome (GOLD analysis project Ga0315277, IMG submission 203695) | Sediment microbial communities from Yellowstone Lake, YNP, Wyoming, USA - YL17G05_15 | ecosystem: Environmental > Aquatic > Freshwater > Lake > Sediment | place: USA: Wyoming | collected...
CCTCTTCCTCCTCGCCTTATTGAGCTTTCTCATCATAGGGCTTTATGCCTATATGTTCGAGCATTACCAGGACAAGTATATCGAGACGGTTAAAGCTGGGGTCCCGGATATCCTCACGAGAAACCCTTATGACAAGCGTAACCTTGTGTTTGTATGCATCGATGGCCTCCGGTACTCCGAGGCATTCGGCGCCGAGGGGCGTTACACGCCGCATATCTGGAACGACCTCAGGCCATTAGGCACGATATACACGAATTATTGGATTGAATCGGCTTCGCTCACTACCACTGTGCATTCGGTATGGCTTGCAGGCAACGACCAGTATCTGAGCAACCGCGGTTATATCCATCCGACGATGCCTACATTTATCGAGCTATATCGCGACGCTCGAAGTACCTGGGCTGAGCGGGAATTCGCGAAATTACCGCAGCCGAGCAGATATTTTCCCCTCACGAAAGAAACGCGGGCCAATGTGCAGGGACTCTTGGATGAGGCATCAATCCTGCCCAGGACGAAAACGTATTGCATTGTGGGGAAGGACCGTATCCTCGACGCTGTGAATTACTCGTCGCATCCTGCTTTCGGGGAGGAATATGACTCCGCATTCTATCGTTCAATGCTTGATAAAGATGTATATGCAATATTCAACGCCAAGTTGGGGCACGATAAGCCGCGTATGTTCTTCATGAACTTTGCGGATGTTGATGAGGATGGGCATACGGCGGATTGGGGAATTTATTCCAAGGCAATTGCCAACGCCGATGAAATAGTTTGGAAGATGTGGAACGATATCCAGGCGAACCCGGCGTTTCGCGACAAGACATATTTCATTGTAACAGCAGATCATGGCCGCCACGATGATGCGCATGGCGGCTTCGCGCATCACGGCGACCGCTGCAATGGTTGCCTGCATATCCCGTTTTTAATAATAGGGCCCGGGGTCAGGGCGGGGGAAGTGATTGATAAGTACGCGACGGAATATGATATCCAACCGACCATTGGGCATATTTTCGGCTTCGAGACGCCGTTCGCCGTGGGACGCGTGCTCGATGAGGCGTTTGTCGATTCGATGAAATTCCCAACATTAATTGAGACTCCCAAAACAAAAGCCCTCAAGGGTGAGATGAAGAAATGGCGGGCTGATTCAGTGGAGGAGTGGTATTCGTGGGCTTTAGAAAATATGAAACCGGAGACATTAGCGGGGGTCGATGATTTCGCGCTTCAGACATATCTCCTCGGGTTGGTGAATTTCATCCATATAAGGGATAAAGACCCTCAGCCGGCGATGCAGCTTATCAAGGCGAACGCCGAAAGGGCTGGAGTTGTGCTGCCCGCAGTATGGCTTTGGCGTTATACGGGTGATGAGAGCATTGAGGGAATAGCTCGTAAGGGCGCGGGCAAACTAACCCAATCCATCCAATTCCGCGGCTCATTGATGTCGCTTAAGAATTTATCCATTTTAGCCCCTGCCCTGTGCCAGGCCGGGGCGGAATTCCGGAACACTGATTGGATAAACGAAGGAAGTAAGCTCCTGAAGGATAAGATGGTCGTTCTGGAAGGGAATGAAACACTTGAAGGTGATTTGGACCAGTTTGTGTCGCGCTTCGATTACCTCACCGATATCAACGAGATGTATATTCAGGAGATGACACCGCAGGATAAGGCGTTATTCTTGGCGGCATTTGGTTTTTCGCTTGATGGCATCGGGGATGCATTTGATAAGGGGGATTTGTATTATCTCAAGCGCAACTTCCGCCTGCAGTATGCCTTCGCGGGGCCGGATTGCGGCAGTTCCTGTCTATATGAGGGAGAGAACGGTTACAGTTACCCGGCAAACGTTATAGCGACCAATTTCCTCTATGATGCCATTATCGCGAATGATATCCCCTGGCAGAGGGCTGAATTTGTTGAGTTAGGCTATGGCCCGAAAATAAACCAGACGGCGTTGAACAGTTTCCCGGCGCAGCATTATTTCTACATAATGAACCTGGGGAATGCATATCTCGACAGCGGGACGAATTTTCATAAGCTGCGTATGACTATCAACTGGGATGATGTGTTTCATGATAAAGCTGTCGAAAGCAGCGATGCCGTTACCGCGTTGGGTGCAGCGCTGCTCGCGGGGGCGAGATGGGGGCGCATCACGCATGAGGATTATTCCTTCAACCTCTTCCCGCCGGAATGGAATAGGTGAGGAAGTTTGTCCGCTCCCTCACGGTCGCGGTTCGGAATAGACTCGCCCTGGAGGTTGCATCGTTTGACACTTTTTGCCCTTTAATTTATTATAGGTCGCCTTAATTCCTATGAAGGATAACGTATCCTTTTCAGATATAGGGTGAAGCAGCGGGGGAATATATTTACAACCTTTAGGAGGTGTGGTTATGCTGTCAAGCATCCCGGTCGATCTGAGTAAGGTGAAGAAAGAGGAAATCAATAAGGAAATCCTGCGCATGGCGATAATCGCCGAGTTGGACGCCATAAGCCTTTACGAGCAGATGGCGGCGGCAACGGATGATAAGAACATCAAGGTCATCCTCTTGGAAGTAGCGAAGGAAGAGAAGACCCATGTCGGCGAATTCCAGGCGTTGCTGCTGAAATACGACAAGCAACAGGTCGAGGAATTGGAAAAGGGCAAGGGGGAAGTTGAAGAGCTTACCGGGTAAGGAGGGCTTTAATAATGGCGAACAAATTCTATGCCATGCCGAAATTGCATTACGGATACGGCGACTTGGCGCCGTATATATCCGAAGAGCAATTAAAGATTCACTATGAAAAACATCACCAGGCTTATGTCAACGGGGCGAACAAAATCCTGGAGATGTTCGACAAAACCCGCAAGGAGGGCGCTGATTTCGATGTGAAGGCCGTCCTGAAGGAGCTGTCGTTCAACATCGGGGGGCATTTGCTCCATTCGCTCTTCTGGGGCAATATGGCCCCGGCGGGTAAAGGCGGCGGCGGGGAACCCGCCGGTTTGTTGGGCGATGAGATCAAGAAGGAATTCGGCGGCTTCGAGCGGTTCAAGAAGGAATTCACGCAGGCGGCGATGAGCGTAGAGGGCTCCGGATGGGCTGCGCTCACTTATTGCAGGCAGACAAGCAGGCCCATAATCATGCAGATTGAAAAGCACAACACGAATTTATATCCCATGTTCAGGATTCTAATGGTCATCGATGTTTTCGAGCACGCTTATTATCTCGATTACAAGAACGCGCGGGCTTCTTTCATCGATGCCTTCTGGAACATAGTCAACTGGGATGCCGTGAACAAGCGGCTCGAAGAGTTGCTGAAAGCATAATAATTGATATCAGGTTAGTTCGGTAGAATCCAACCCACGAATTCGTGGGTTGTTTCTTATAGCGCTTTAACCATCTGGTTTCTTATCCTTCCCACCCTCAGCGGACGCATCGGGATTCCGCCCTGGGACCCCCGCCGCATCCTGCTTCGGAGCTTTATCCTCGAACATCCGCTTACGCTGAATACGCGCCATCTCCTGTTCCTGAACGGGCAGCCGTATTATGAATGTCGTCTCCTTCTTCTCAATTGAATACACGGCTATCGTCCCCCCGTGCTCGCTTACGATGCGGTCGCATGTGCTCAGCCCGAGCCCGGTGCCTGCTCCCGCTTCTTTAGTGGTGAAAAACGGGTCGAATATTCTCGGTATATTTTTCGCCGGTATCCCAGTCCCGTTGTCGGTGACATAAATATGCACCCATCGTCCCGACAACCCCGTGCCCACTTTCAACGTGCCCTCGGCCCCCATTGCCTGGAGGGCGTTTATTATGATGTTGTCCAGCACCTGCGATATCTGGCCGGGGTCGATGTAAAGGTTCGGCAGCCCCTCCTGCAGCTCCTTTATAACGTGGATTTTTTCATAGCGCGGCTGGTAGCCTATAAACACCAGGCTGTCGGTAATAAGCTGGTTAATGTCGGTGGGTTTCTTCTCCGATGGCGGCGGCTTGGCGAATTTCAGCAGGTCCTTGATTGTGTTCGATGCCCGCCCTATGCTTTTCAACGCGGCTTCGAGCGGTTTCTTCTCCGGGTTTCCGGCTTCGAGCCTCGCGGCAAGCACCTGGAGGAACGCCGATACGCCGGCCAACGGGTTATTCACTTCATGCGCAATCCCGGCGGCCATCTGCCCTATTGTGGCGAGTTTCTCCGAATGGAATAGCTGCCTTTCAAGCTGGAGTTTGTCGGTGATGTCATCGGCGAGGATTATCACCCCCCCTATTTCATCCTGCTGCGGCAGCGGGCTTATTCGGATAGCTAATTGCAACATCCTGTCGGGGTGGGTTAAATCCCACACCTTCCCGTAATCCTCGTAAACATTTCCCCCCTTGAATGTTGAAGCGACAATCTCGATTAGAGTCGGCATATCGTTGACAACCCTTACCGTATCCAATCGCTTGCCGACAAGTTCATCGCGGTTAAGCCGCAAAATTTTCTCCTCGGCTGGGTTGACGGTCGCGATAACCCCCTTGCGGTCAACAACGATAACTCCGGTCGGGAGGTTTTTAAAGGTCGCTTCGCGGAAATTAATCTCCGCCGAGAGGTTGTCCATAAGGGTCGCGTTATGCAGCGCGATACCGGCCTGGTTCGCGAATGTCTCAATGAACGGCAGGTTCTTTTCATCGATGCGTATCGATGACTGCCTGTTGTCTATGACGAGCAATCCGATGATATTAAACGCCGGGCAGTTGATGCATCGGTCGAATACGCCCACCTCGTCGGGGCCGTAGAACGGGCAATCCTCCTTGGAAAGCCAGCATGTCGGCAGCGCCCAGGTGCGTATGGGGCATCGGGTACGGTCGCAGTTGTGCAAATCCCAGCAGAAAGTCTCCTTCTTGGCCTGCAACGGAATCGTGACAAGGTTTTTGGAGTATTGATAATTCTGTATGAATGAAGAGTCCGGAAGACGCGTGGCTTCGCCGTAGAACAGCGTTTTCCCCTTGAAGAAAGCATTAACTAAGAAATGGTCTGAGGACAGCGGTATGTTGATAAAGTTGGCAAGTTTCCCCGATGGTTCCTCGAGCTTCCAGCCCCTCAAAAGCTTCTCTTTTTGGTCAAGAAGCAGAAGGAACGAATAGCGGTAGCCCATCGCGATGGCGATGGAATCGAGGATGCGTTCGCTGAGGCTCACAATGTCTGTCGTGCGTAATAGGTCGGTGGATAGCTGGTTTAATTTGGTAAGTCGTTGGGTTGCATCCTCGAGCATCGTGGTGCGGCGGCGCAACTGGTCGTAGAGCACCCGTAAATCCTCCCCCGCAAACTGGTTAACGGCCATCACGATGAATGTATATGCCAACCCTTCGAGGCTGTACTCCGTGTAAAATAAGAATGCCCCTTGCACGATGGTGTTGGCAATGGCTGATACTTTGGCGAAAACAAACAGCCCTAACGCTACTTTGAGGAACAGCATGGCCTTAGGAAGGTTTATCGCGATGACAAACAGCGAAAATGAAAGTATTGTCAAAACGGCGAGGTGGAGGATTAGATCGCCCGGGCTTCCCTGGAAGGGAATCTTTGCCCCGGAGAAAACCGTGCCGTACAACAGGGAAGCTAAGCTGAGGAATAAACCAACGCCGACCGAAAGGCGTAAAAATTGCGCGAAGGAGTCGCTTGCAGGGCTCATCAGCTTGGGCAGGACAAGGGCATAAGCAAGCAGGAGTAAACCTGCCATAAGGAACGCGTGGTTGGCGACCAGCAATACCGACGGTGTTTTGTCCCAGTCGCTTACTATCGTTCTTATAAGTGCTATCGGTTCAGCGAAGAAGATGGCCGTCAGAATATGAAGGAAAAAAAAGGTCATCGCGAGGGCGAAGTAGTTATATTCAGATTTGCGGCTTCTCTGGGTTTCGAGGATGACAACAAGCAGGGCAAGAGCCACCATTATGAACTGGAAGAAACCCAAGCCGAGCAGTGTCTTATTGAGCTCCTCAACATTTCCAGCCGTAACAGGCATTAATATAGCACCTCGAATGGCTCTGCCTTCAGGTATGCAGGGTTTCTTCCATTATTACGGATTTCATCAGAAAAAGGAATTTAAAAATGGGGACGGGGGTACTTTTTTGGCTAAGTCCTTTTAAGTCCAACTGTTTCAAAAAGTTCCCCCGTCCCCATTTTTATTCATATATATCCCCGATTTCCCCTTTAAGCAAATCGCCATACAACTTGTTAACCCTATCTACGAGCGCATCAAGATTGTAGCGGTCTAATACGAACTCCCGCATGGCAGCGCCAAGACGCTTGCGCGTTTCAGCGTCGGATATAAGCTCCAGAATATGTTCCGCAATAGCCTGTGGCTCGTGGGAATCCAATAGAATGCCTGTTTGTTTGTCAATGATGATTTCAGGAATACCCCCCACTGCCGTAGCCATTGCCGGTATCCCCACCGCCCCACATTCAAGTATCCCGAACGGCAGATGGTCATAGTCGGGGAAATGCACAGCGAAGAGGTAATTTGCAAAAATATCGGGCGTATCCGTCCTTTCACCGGTGAAGATGAGATTGCCGCTTACGCCCATCTGCTCTGCCAAGCGGATTAATTCACCGGTGTATGGTTGATCAGGGTCATATCTCCCGCCAAGTATGAACACCTTCAGCGATGGATATTTTTCAATAACAGCCGGCAGTGCCCTGATGAGATGTTCCTGCCCTTTGCCGGGGGCTATGCGGGTTACCGTGCCTATGACCGGCGCATCGGAAGGTATTTTGAACTCGTCGCGGATTTTGGCGGGTTGCAGTTTGCCGAGGGCAAACAGGTTCGGCGCCAGGCCGAATCCGCGGCAGATTATTTTCCTCGCTTCGGGGAATGCTTCTTCCGTTGCAGTTGCCCTGTCTATTTCCGTAGCCGTGACGATGGCATCGAGCATACCGTCAGTGAGCCGGTTGAAAAAACGTTTCTTTTTCGTATTGGGCGGGGCAACCCCTGTGAAGGATAGTATTATCCTCGGAACTCGAGCCATGCGTCCGGCTTTGGCGACGACATAATGAGCCTGATATTCCGTTAAAATAAGATGTATCAGATCAACTTTTTCCCGCCTGAGGAAGGAAGCTATCCGCCGGATTGCCCGCCGATTATAGAGGAGCGAGCCGATTAGTGACGTCCCTTTCCATCCCAGTTTAGCGCCGAACTGCGGACTCGCCTTGATATGCTCCTCGAAGACCTCAAGGTTGGGGATTCCTGCCGAGCGCATCATATCGATGAACGGGTCTCGGGGGACATCGGGCCACCAATAGACATACAGGGCAAGTATGCGTTTATATTTTTTTGAAGCCTTGCGGAGGTATTCCACGAGAAGCCGGGCCATACCGGGGTTGACATATATCCCTACCGAATATAGAACGGTCATCTCGGATGGATTATCGGGCACCGCGCGAACCATAAGGAAATGATAACAAATCGATGAAACGGGCGCTCGAATACTTTTTTGGGGTTACATTTCGCTGATGAGTTTCCGCTGTCAAGCCGGGCACCCCCTTTTATCCCTCCCGCTTGCGGGGGGGGGACTAAGGGGGGGTAATTATTGCATTATGAATTACTTAGAAACCCGTCCCCACTGTAAATTGTGTCGCCTCAATATTCCCCCCAAACTCCGAAAGCACATGAATCACGAAGTTGTCATCGTCAACATCAAGTGAGAGTGGTTTGCCGGGCAGCACCGTGCTGGTCGCTATTGGAACAACTTCCCAGGGTGAACCGCCATCGGATTCGTGGCATTCTACTAACTGCACGGCAAAGCTGTCGACTGTATCGACCAGCACCGCAAGCCAGTTCCACGCTACGCCGAATTCCTTCTTGGCGTTGAAACATTCAAGGTCCACCGGGGTGCCCGCCAACCCTGTTACTGTCCCGATGAGATTATATGGGTCACCGCTGGCCTTGACATCCACTACCTCGATTTCACCGGCGGAATCAAGGATGTAAAGTCGTATAAAATCCTTCTTCTCGAAATATGTATCATCAACGCCCAACTGCATGGCAAGCGGTTTATCATAGTCGATTTTACCCGCCCCACTGCCCATCATGCCGGGAATGGTCAACGAATCGATTGAGAACCCCGCCCCCTGGAAATTGCCGGTGAACCTCGCTGCGATGAAATCATAGGGGTCGGCCCCGGGGCCTGATTTGTCAAATACCTGCATCAGGTACATGGGATTTCCCCCGACCCAATCCTCCCTGAGGCCGTTGGAGAAATCGGTGCTGAATCTCTGCGAGACGCTCAAGATATAGGATCCCTGCAAGCCACCGTTGCCGCCGTTGAAGAGGTTCCAATAGCTGAACATGGGCTTTTCGCCGGGCACAAAAATCTGGGGGTTGGCGCTGATCATGCTGAAAACGGTACCGGCCCCGTTAATGCAGAAACGGTTGATATCGTCCCAGTCGAGGGCCGGGTTAGGCGGGGCGCCAAGGTTGTATAACTTGGTGTTCTGGGTGTAGTTATTGTAATAAACATAGACCCCGTCGGCATCGCCCGCTATGTCCTGAACCACGATGTATGTATAGACAATACCGCCTAATTGCAGTACCGACAAATCCGGCGGGCGCAAACCCTGATAGGGTTTGGGATTGAGGAGTTTGACCCGGGTTGCGTTGGTATCCGGGATAATCCCGAAGTCATAGTCCTTAACCGTTATGTCGATTTTCTCGCTCTCCTTGAGCTCATCCGATGAGCCCAAGTTATCATAGACCATCAGGTTAGTTTTAAAATCTCCGGTATCGTAAAACCTCGCGGTAGGCACATCCGGAGTGCCTTTTATATAGGGGTCGCCGAAATCGCCATCACCATTGAAATCCCATTTATAAGTGGAAATTTCCCCGTCTGGGTCATAACTCTCGGTGGCATCGAAGCTGACCCATCCTGATTTATAGATGTTGGTTGGTGAAGTTGGCTTGGCTTTGGCCACCGGATTCTTATTACCGGGAACCGGCCAGACCTCAATTCGCGGTTTTTCATCTTCATTAAGGGTATCCCAGGCGTTACCCGCATCGACAACCTTCAAGTCGACATATACCACTGCCGGGAGGGGGACCTCAAGGTCGGCGAATTTATGCGTGGCCACTTCAGGGGGGCCTTCGAATGCATCATCGTCGGGGTCGTCGAATATGCCATCACCGTTGAAATCCCATTGGTATTCATCTATCTGCCCCTCCCAGTCCTTGCTGCAAAGGGCGTCAAAAATGATTGAGTCCCCAACATAAATCGAGGCTTCAAGGTCTTCCCATTGCGGCATTTTCACGCAAGCCTTGGGAGGGAAATTCGCAATTACATTATCCACCTCAGTCGTATGAACGGCATAAGAAGTGAGTTTCTCGCCTGGGAGGATTCCCTGGTAACCTTCACCATCGGTGCTTTCCGCGCCGAACAGGACTTCCACCTCGCCATTGACCTGCGGGGTCGGGGTACTCACGTAGATGTGATAAACAGCGGAAGTGCCTTTGTCCTCGTATAAAGTCCCTTCGGTATAAGGCAATTGGCCCGGAAGTTCGCACCATACCTTGCCTATCGTCGATGAACCCTGCCAGTCGAATGCCTCGACATAATATTCAACCGTCCCCCCACCGACGGGTTCACCCTCCGGCCCATAATTGAAGTAAAGGGTATTCTGCCCCTCCTCGACTTTCATATAATAGGGTTCGATGGAGTTGGACGAGATGCTGAAATCACCCGGCACGTCATATTTATCCGGGTCATTGAGCGTTTTGTCGGGGAATTCCCATGATGCATCAACGGCATAGTTGAAAATCAGCAATGGATTATCGGGCCCGAAGACTTCATATTTTATCTGGTAATTCCTGACGTTTGTTTTTCCGGCGCCAAAAGTCGCGCGATGTACGGGGTCCATGTCAAGGACATTCGAAGCGGGAGCCAAATCGTCGGCGAAAAGTTTATAGCCGTTTACCGTGGCGTTGAAGTGATTCCACTTGTCCTTGCCCCCTAATCTCCCATCTTGGTAACCCTTGCCTGAGAATTCCAGCGGGTTCCACCAGCGCGTATAGCCGTCGGCATTCCTAAGCCTGAAACAATGCTCACCCGGAAGGGCAATGGCCGGGTTCTGGAAGCCTGTTACCGTCCCGTGGCTTATAAGTATGCCATGGACATCGAAGCCGGTGAACTCATCGAGCCCTGCGAACGGATGCTTGATGGAAATATCGACATGGACTTCTTTCAGCGTAGGATAAAACTTGGGGGGTGAGGCAATATTGATAAGCTGGACATACTCGTTCTCAAGAAATCCTATGACATTTATATGGACACCCGGCACCCGAAGCGGGGTAACTTCGATGGTCTGCTTATTCATGTCGCATATAATCTGCCACGCTCCCCATGGATACCTGTTGCCTGCCCTCCCATCAGAGCTTTGCCTTACGTCTTTGGGGGATTCCTCCGGTAAGACGGGGCTTCCCTTCCCATTGGAGCATCCAATGGCAATTGTGAGAAGAGTGATTAGTGTAAGGGACACTTTACCTACTCTTCCGATAGTCATGAATATTCTCATATCTATACCTCCACATTCCCGCAATATACTTAGATACCATAAACGGCTTTTTTATCGACCGTTTCATAAGCTTAGGAGCGTGTATTTTATATCCTTTTATCAGACTGTAACATTTTGGCCAACACAATAAGCCAAGAACAATCTCCCCCCCACGAGTCTTCGAGTGGGGGGGATTAAGGGGGGGCCTTCCCGGCAACACTGCCATTACTTGGTATAAGCTTTACAGTTGGCTAAAATGTTGCATGAGATTTAAGTTGGAAATCCACTGCGCAGTGCGGTGTACATCGCGGCTATATGCGCCGGGGTAGTGCCGCAGCATCCGCCGATGATGTTTACCCCGATCCTCGCCAGCTCTACCGCGTTCCGCGCCATATCCTCGGGGGTTTCGGGGTATATGGTCTTCCCTCTTTTATATTCCGGCCTTCCGGCATTCGGATGGATTGCCAAGGGATGCCCGGTTATGGAGCGTATCTCACGCGCTATCTCGAGCATCTTTGCTGAACCGACCCCGCATCCCGCCCCTATCGCATCGGACCCCGCATCAATCAAGGGCTTCACAGCCTGGGATATATTCACTCCCATCATAGTATAAAAACCGCGCGGTGATGGCTCGAAGCACATGAGCGCGATGCATTCCAACCCCGCATTCTTCACTGCCCTTATGCAAATTTCCGCTTCGGTTATGTCCGACAAGGTCTCAACGCATACCCCGTCGGCGCCGGCATCTTTGAATGCTCTGACCTGCTCCGTGACAGCATCGGATAGTGTATGCCTCTTTAAATTGCCAAGGGGTTCGAGGAACTCTCCCGACGGGCCGAGCGATGCGAAAACAAAGACCTCGGCCTCAGGGACATCGCGGCACTCCTCAACCGCTTCCCTTGCCAGCTTCACACCTGCCGCGTTTATCTCGACCAGCCGGTCTGTCAGCCCATATTTGCCAAGGATGAATCTATTACCCCCAAAGGTGTTCGTTTCAACAAGTCGCGCCCCGGCGCGCAAGTATTCCACGGTGATGCCCTTGACGACACCCGGCATGTCGATATTCATCATCTCAGGGCACGTACCGAGGGGCATGCCGCGCGCTTGGAGCATAGTCCCCATTGCCCCGTCGGAGACAACTATTCCCTTTGAAACAATTTCCGAAATCAGGCCCATGCGATAAGGAAAATATATCATGCATGTTCCTATTCCGCATCAAGAATTCGCTTTATTGGGTATGCTCCACTGGGTATGCCGACTTTCCAGTCGGCATGACCTCCTCCCATGCCGGTTGGAAAACCGGCGTACCCAGTGGCGTCCTCAGTTTATGAACACGGCGGCATAACGATGTATAATTACCGCCATCACTAAAGGAAAGACCGTTGGCAAGAACAGCCATATACATAATCACCCCGCTATCGGGATTCGTCATAATGAGCCTTGAAGTGCTTGGCTTCAGGGTGATGGCGGCGGGGTTCGGCAGCGCCTTCTATATAAGCCCCGTGGTAATCGGGGTCGTGCTTATCGCGATGTCAATCGGATATTACCTCGGCGGATGGAGCGCGGACCGAGTGCCGCGGCTATGGCTTTTGGCGATATATCTTTTTATCGCGGGTATGTTCACCATCATCGTCCCGTTGTATAAAAATGACCTCAACAACTGGATATTTGACACTGAAATCCTCAGCAGCCATATGGCGGGGATTTTCAGCAGCTCCGGGGGCACTGAACAATGGATGTGGGCCGATGTGTTTCTGTCCGCATTCCTCCTATTTTTCGTCCCATCAATGATGTTGGCCTGCGTGCTTCCATTCGTCATCAAACTCGCGACAACCGATGTAGCCCACGCCGGGCGCACTTCAGGCGCGTTAATCGGGATTTCGTCGGTGGGAAGCATCCTCGGAGTGTTCCTTACGTCGTTGATATTCATCAACACGTGGGGGATAGCGCAGAATATATATCAGCTCGGCGGGGGACTTATGATGTTGGGGTTCGTCGCATTATTGGGCGACCGTTTCAGGAGCGGGAAAAATATACCAGTAAAAAATTGATTTCCCTTGTATCATCACCCACATCCTCGAAGACTCGGCTGTGGGCGCCACCCGGGCATTGGCGGGGTTCTATAACCCCTTCGCCTGCTCGTCTGCGAAATAGCTCGAACGCACAAATGGCCCCGATGCAACATTCTTAAAGCCCATACCCAGGGCCAACTTACGCAATTCCTCAAATTCATCCGGATGCACATAGCGCTCAACGCGGATATTTTCCTTCGATGGACGCAGATATTGCCCCACTGTAAGCATATCGCATCCGACGTCCCTCAAATCGTGAAACACTTGTTCGATTTCACCAGTTGTCTCACCAAGGCCAACCATCAACCCTGATTTGGTGATAGCGTCGGGACGCATCTCTTTCACCCGACGCAAAACATCCAACGACCGCCTGTAATTGGCTTGCGGCCTTACTACCGGGTACAGCCTCGGGACAGTCTCCACATTATGGTTGATGACATCCGGCTTTGATTCGACAACACACGCGATTGCGTCGGCATTGTTCTGAAAATCGGGAATAAGGACCTCGATACGGCACCCCGGGTTCAACTCACGGATTGCATGCACAGTGGCGGCGTAATGCGACGCGCCGCCGTCGGGCAGATCATCCCGCGTAACCGATGTTACCACTGCGAAACTCAACCCGAGCTTACGCACTGCTTCGGCCACCCGTACGGGTTCGTCGACATCAAGCGGACGCGGCTCCCCGTGCTTCACGCCGCAGAAGCCGCAGTTGCGCGTGCATATATCACCCATAATCATGAAGGTGGCCGTGCCGCGCTTGAAGCACTCGCCGATATTGGGGCACTTCGCCGATTGGCATACCGTGTGCAACCCGCCCAACTTGCGGTGCATCTCGTCGAACACATTCGCAGGCGGTATGCGCACCTTGAGCCACGGCGGCTTTTTATCGCCTATGGGCAATATATTCCTCCTTGAGTTCCGCGAGCGTTATGTCATGCAAGTGAAGGCCGAATACATCCGCGAATGCATCCCTTGCAAGCATCGATACATGCCCAAAATCCTGCTCGGCCCCCATCAACTTCCGGAGCGACGTGACCTCCTTGCCCTTAATCCCGCACGGAATGATTCCATGGAAATATTTCAGGTCGGTATTTATATTAAACGCGAACCCGTGTTTTGTAACCCATTTGCGCACGCCGACACCCACAGCGCATATTTTCTCATCGCCGACCCATACCCCCATGTAACGCGGATGCCGTTCGGCATTTATACCCATTTTATTGAGCACTCGTATCACGACCTCCTCAAGAGCATGAATATATTCACGCACATTCAATCCCAAACGCTCGAGGTCGAATATCGGGTATGCCACAAGCTGCCCCGGTCCGTGATATGTGAAATCCCCGCCGCGGTCGATTCGATAGACGGCGATACCCCGCTGCTTCAGCGTATCGCTATCGAAGAGCAGGTTGGCATCATCCGCCAATTTGCCATGGGTATAAGTGTGCGGATGCTCGAGAAAAAAAAGTGCGCCGGGCGCTTCCCTATGCCTGATGATGTGCTCCCTCGCGGCATCCTGCAAGGACAGGCATTCGGCGTAATCGATGAGCCCGAGGTCGCAGAAATTCGCGGGATATAACTCCATGTCCTGTCTTGGCAATATCAATGCTGCTCCATTCCGGTCATCATATTCCAGCTTCGCAATGCCCACAACACACAGTCATTATAAAACAAACCCGGCTTTCAAGCCGGGTTACCGCGAGGTTTCCCCTTAAATCTATTAAAGCCTTTATATTCTTGCCTCTGCGTCCAAAATCAGCTTCACAATTTCCAAATCCTCCGTAGTCAACAGAGAATCGTTATAATTCGGGTTCGGCTTATACCAGGCTAAATTTTTGAAATAATCATATAACTCCCCTTTGAATCTGAAACCATACCTCGCAAACACGCCATTCCGGGCAATCCGCAGGAAGCCCTTGCGTTCACTCAAACTCAAATTTCTCATATAACCCGAATATGATGTATCGGTCAGGGTCCGTACAACCTGCTTAGCATCATCAAGGCTGTAAAGCCCGTCGGCGATATGCATTACCCCCACCTTGAATACATCCCTTCTACCGGACAAATCCCCTTGCCATACAATCTTCCGGCCTTCGTGCTTAAACCCGCCAGGCTCCCCTGCGACCAACTCATGCGGCAATGACCTCCCGCAATCAATTTCAACCTGAAGGTTTCCCGTAACATCAATGGATTCAGTGCCCAAACCTACCGGCAGTACAAGCTCTTCCACGACAGGGGGAAATATTTGTACCGCTTTTGTTATGGTTCTCTTTTTACCCTTCATCTCGAATGTGTCGAGCCCATTTTTCTCGGCCGGCTCGATGTAGTATTTGAGAGCGATTTTCTTCACTTGCCCCTGGGTGAATTGCGTGCGCCATCCGGAATCCCTTCCCGTCACTCCAACGGTGGCGCTGTCGGGATGCGGGGTTGCCGGGATGCTGACCGGTTTGCCGTCCTCTAAAATCTCGCAGCGTTCTCCCGGCACAGTATTGTTAATGTAGCCGTCCGGGATGGCGAAGCGCACAGAGCACTCATCTCCCGGGTTGCGAAATGAGTATTCAGCGGTGACGCGGTAGATGGGTCTATTTGTATTCGCGGGATTAAGCCTTTCGGCATGGACTACTTGCGAAACCAACTCGATTTTCGGCGCAATGGGCGGAGGAGAATTCTCGGATGCCTCGGTCCCAGCGGTTTTCATGTAAAAACCAAGGGCTGCAACCGCTGCCAGGAGGATGATAGTAAGCACCCCTAAACGCGCGAACCATCGCTTGCTTAACATAAAGACCCTCTCAAGGTTTATTAATTCTTATTTAATAATATCCATTTATATTCACTTAATTTGAGAGGGATACAGGGCTATGTTTAAAAATGAGGGTAAGAGTTCATATGAATCGGAACGCCGGTCTTCAGACCGGCATGCCGACTTGAAAGTCAGCGTTCCCAACTCCGGGTGGCGCCCACAGCCGAGTCTGCGAGGATGTGGGTGATTCGAATTATCCCATCGTGTTAATTAACCAGTAAATAGTATAATATGAAACACCCACAAGATCGGCGGACCTCGCTTGCGGGCGCCACAAAAGCAACGTTATGCTAAGTGCTGACTTTTACCTAATTATCCCCCCCGCTAACCCATCGGGCCCAACCGTCGAGCCCTGCCCCTGTGCGGCTTGAAACCTCGAATATTTTAATATAGGGGTTGATCTTCCGTATGTTCTCCTTGAGCTCATCTATATTGCATCCGGAATGTTCGAGGATATCCATCTTGTTGATAACCACCGCCTGGGACTTGTGGAACATAAGCGGGTACTTCAACGGCTTGTCCGCACCCTCCGTGACCCCAATCACAACGACTTTTGCGGTCTCGCCGAGGTCGAACTCCGCGGGGCATACAAGGTTGCCGACATTCTCGATGAAGAGCAGGTCGATATCGGCAAGTTCGAGATGTTCGAGCGCGTGCTCCACTTGGTGCGCGATCAAATGGCACGCGCCGAAGGTGTTTATTTGATATGCCTGCAACGCGCCGGCATCGAGCACGCGTTTCTTGTCTACATCACCCTCAATATCCCCCTCTATCACCGCCACTTTCACTCCCGGCAGCAGTTTCAACGTTCTTTCGAGCAGGGTTGTTTTCCCCGAGCCCGGGGGACCCATAAGGTTCACCGCTGAAATACCATGCGTGGTGAATAGCTTGCGGTTATGCTCCGCCGATTGCCTGTTCGCCTCTAAAACATTTTTGCCTATATCAATTTCTTCCGGGTCATGCATTACGTTTCTCCAATGTTCCCTCACCGGGTTCCTGCTCCAATTCAACTGATTTCACGTACATATCATCCCCTTTCAAAACATCGACCCCGAACTCCCCGCAGTTGGGACACGGCGAGAAGAAACCTTTCCACGGTTCAAATTCGGTTTCGCACTTCTTACATCGGAACAACGGCTTTATGTATTCGATAACAAGCGTCGCCCCTTCCATGGGCGTACCCATGGTTATCGCGCCGAAAGCGAATTCCAGACACTCCTTCTGAACTGCTGCCAATTCCCCAACCGTGATGATAATGCGGCTTATCCGCCCCATCTGGTCAGCGTTGAGGCTGCCTTCAACCGCCCTTAATATCCCCTGCGCGATTGTAAGCTCATGCAAATCTATTCACCGGTATCAACCGAACGCTTGATCTCGTTACGCACAAATGACATTATAGCAGGCAGCTTGGATTTTATGGTATCGCTGAGTTCATCCCCGACTTCAAGCTTCTCCGGCTCAATACCTATTATCGTTATGTTCGCCGCATGCCATCCGGCAAGCTCCGCCATTTCAAGCGACTCAAGGACCCCTATTTCATGAAGGGATGCCGCGCAGCATGACCTGCTACCTTGCCCTTTAAGCTCATTGAGGTCAAAGCAGTAAACGTCCCCCGGTTTGCCGCACCCCTGCACGGCATCGATGATGATAACCTGTTCCACCTTATCAAACCTGATAAGCACATCTGAAAGCGCACAGCCGGCATCGTAAATTTCGACCCCGGCTGGTAGTTTTTCGTCCATCAGTTTCTTGGAGATGACCACGCCGACCCCTTCATCCGAAAGTAAGGTGTTGCCAACTCCTACAACAAGCGTTCGCAGTACAGCCATCACATCACGCGGAATTTTGACAGAGTCCTGCCCTTCGTGTCAACCAAATGAATCGCACAGGCGAGGCAGGGGTCGTAAGACCTTACAACACGCAACGGCTCAATCGGATTTTCCGGGTCAGCAACCGGACATCCGACAAGCGCCTGCTCACAAGGACCATTCTGTCCTTTGTCATCTTTCGGGCTGCAGTTCCATGTGGTCGGTACAACACACTGATAATTATCAATCTTCTGTCCCTTGATGCTTATCCAGTGCCCAAGCGCTCCGCGCGGCCCTTCGGTAAGCCCCATCCCTTGGGACTCCTCGGGGATTGCGAACTTGGTGTGCACCGGTTCGCCGGGTTTGAGCTGGAGAACCCACTCGGCGCAGGCGTCAGCGACAAGCTTGCATTCGAGCGCCCTTGCGGCGTGACGTCCGAGCACCGAGAAAAGGTCGGCAACTTCAATACCGAGCGATTTCATGGTTTCCCCGACAAGCTTCTTAGCCTTCTCGTTATTGCCGGTCAGATATGCCACCCCCATGCGCGCCAGGGGACCAACCTCGCATACCGCGCCATTGTAACGCGGCGACTTGAGCCACGAATAGCCCTTGCTATAATCCGGAGCGGTCTGCCCAACCGACGGATGCAATCCCGATGGTGATGAATAGCGCGAATTGGCGACATACTCGGCTATCTTCGACGGGTCGAAGACATCGGCTTTCCCGTCAATATAAACACCGGAGCCGATGAATTTCTTGGTTCCAGCGTTATCCTGCTCGAAAACACCATAGGCGAGCAGGTTGCCAGGACCCTTGCCGATTTTGTAATACTGCTTATAAGCCGTAGCAACCGCCACAACATCGGGAATGTAACTGTTATCGATGAACGATTGCAATTCCTTGATGTATGACAAGTACGCCATGATTTTATCGACCGTCGGCTTTTCGGAAACGCCGCCGGGGAAGATTGCGATTTCATGCGGCATCTTACCGCCGAATATCGCAAGCATCTCATGGGCTTTACGTCGCATCTCAAGCGCTTCGACATAGTGGGCGATAGCGCCCAAGTTTGTTTCTTTATCCTTAATATAATCCCCTTCCGACCTCGGCATAAACGGTGCGAGGGCGTTCCAGCGACCGCTCGCGTTCTCCCCCCCGGCCCATTCTTTGAGGGAATTCAGCCTTCGGTCAGTACCGTTGTATTGAAGGATGGCGGTTATATCAACATAATCGAGCGCCGCCAAATGATAAAAATGCAGGATATGTGATTGGATATAGTTTGAACCGAGTATCAAGTTCCTTATGATTCGGCCATTATCGGGCGGGCGCACCCCAAATGCCGAGTCGAGGTTAAGAGCCGAGGCCTGGGCATGGCAGGCAGGGCACACCCCGCATATTCGCTGGGTTATCTGTTGGGCATCGAGGGGGTTCCGTCCCTTGAGGATTACCTCGAATCCGCGGAACATCTCCCCTGCTACACGGGCGTCCGTTACTTTCCCGCCATCCACCTCGACTTCCATCATCAAGTGTCCCTCTATCCTGGTGATAGGGTCTATTGTTACTTTCTTTGCCACTTCTATTCCCTCCGTGTGCAGTACTTATGCTGCATTTGTTTCATTTAATTAGACGAAAGGGGACAGCCCAAGGGCTATCCCATATTTTGTCAGAGTTTCTAAGCAAATAAAATCGGTTTCCCTGCAAGTTCTTCAATTCGCTCCTGCGGCAGGCGTGCATAAAGGCCCTGGTGATGGTCGGGGAATGTCGGCTGGGTACAACCGATGCACGGGCCGCCGCTACGGGCGCACCAGTTGACATGGTTGTTCCATCCGCGTATGGGTGCATCGCAGTATGATTCCGGCCCTTTGCAGCCAAGCCCAATAAGGCAACCCTCGCCCGAATAGTCCTCTGCAAATATCCCGCTGTCAAAATAGCTGCGGCGCTCGCAGTTATCATGGACTGTCTTTGAGAAGAACATCTTAGGGCGCTTGTATTCATCGAGCTCGGGAATTCCAAACAGCAGGACATGCCCTATGGTGCCGACAATCCAATCAGGATGTGCCGGGCATCCAGGGATGTTGATGAAAGCCGCGTTCGGTATCACCCCTGAGAAAGGCTTGGCCCCGGTCGGCGACCCGTTAGCTGCGGGGATGCCGCCATATGCCGCGCAGGCCCCGACCGCAAGTGTGGCCTTGGCAGCCCCTCCGAGCCTTTGAACCCATTCTAAGCTCGTTATCGGCTTGCCGTCTCTTTCACCGATGGCGCAGAAATTTCCGCCCGAACCCGTTGGGAATGAGCCTTCAGCGACAAGGACAAACTCCCCTCTCTGGTTGCTGATTGCGCGCTCGAACATCGAGAGCGCCTTATCGCCGGCCGCTGCCATTACATTGGAATGGAACTCGAGATTGATCGTCTGAGTAAGTACTTCCGCGATGTCCGGGTGGACTGAATTCAGCAGTGAGACCGAACAACCGGCGCAGGACTGCCCTTGAAGCCATATGACAGGGGTATTTGAAGCCCTTGCTTTTATGGCCCCCACAACACGTTCCTTGACCTCTTTGGATGTCCCCTCTCTTACTGCCGTGCCGGAACAGCCGGCAACCGTAAGTCCTGCCCCGATTGCCGCAAACGTTTTAAGCAAGTCACGCCTGGTTATCTCCATGCTTCCAGCTCCTTCCGAAATCAGAATTCCCGTCAAAAACAATGGGAATTTTATCACGACCTGTTACAAAATCAAGTCAATTGTTATTATAAAGATATAGAACGAGGGCTTTATTTACATAAGAAAATATAAAACGCAAACAGGTTGTGCATTAAATATCAAGCTGCGAAAATCCAGAGATTCGCATCATCAGGGCCTTCAGAATATACCCCGCGTTCAGTAGCCGATTTCTGATTTATCAGTTCTTGCTAATAGATTTCACTTGCCGTTTTTATTATATGAACCTCTTCTTTGGAGAAGGGGGCTTTTCATTCAGCCTATGGGATGATAGGACTCTACTGGGCAACTTTGAATGGATAGGGATGTATATTTCTGAGATTGCGGTTTCTTTCCCTTGCATCTCAAGCTACGGTTGGCAAAAAAAATACCAGCGGGTCACTTTACACAGGGGTTGAGAAAGAATTGGCCACGAATGATCCCTCTTTGGTGGATATCCGACTATTTACCCCCCTTACCAGGGCAACCCGAGCGAACTGCACAGAAAGCCCATCAACGGGGATACGGACGAAAAAACCTCGACCGCTTCTTCCTGGAAACCGGGCCTTATGACTATCATCCTTGGGAGATTAATCCCCGCGAAGTAATCCTTCAGCTTGATATATTCGATAAAACGTTCATCCTCGGCATATCCCGTTGGTGGGCGCACAAGGCTGTCCCCGCTGATATCGCCGCATATTTCGCGCAGTTTCCGGTTCTTGACCACCCGTTCCCATTCTTTAGGCCTCGCCGCTATTCGCGCCCGAATCAGCCCCAACCCCGCATTGTCGGGATGCCATATTCCGCCGCCCACATAATTCTCATCGGGGCTGATATGTAGGTAAAAACCGGGCGCATGCGCATCGCGCCCCGTGACATGCCTGAACTGAGCCGCCACGTGCGTTTTATATGGCGTCTTGTCGGATGCGAATCGCGTGTCCCGGTATATTCTGAACATCGAGCCGCCCATTGGAGACGGGTCGGCTATGACGTGCTTCGATATCCGCGACAGCGGCTTCTGCATCGATGCGATGAACTTCAGCATCGGCTCCCTTACATCCCGCTCATACCACTCCTTATTCGCATTAAACCATTCGCGGCTATTGTTCCGCTTGAGCTCCGTAAGGAACCTATATGTTGCCGGAGTAAAGGGCGATGGTGTTTTGGGCATGGGTGATCTCCTTATCTTAAACCTTTATTACATCAATAGATTTACGCCATATATTTTCATAGCATTTAAATCTTTCTTAGCGTATAACCTGAAGCTCCTTTGATTTACGAATTCGTAAATTCGATCCATCCCGGAAATTAAATTGACAGGAAAGATGTATTTTGCGTCGTGGCCCATAAAAGCGAAATAATCCTTCATAGCTCTATATACGATTTCATAAGCGAATCCAATCACTTCTTCAGTGACATCCTCTTCAATTACCAGTTCCAATTTATGCAGCTTCAATTCAGGAAGTATCAAGCCCGAATTGGGTAGTTTCGTTCTTGACAATACATCAAAAAAACTGCAATGAGTTTTTATTGACAAATATTGATAAATTAAGCCGAATTCGTTCCATAACCCCGCATGTTTCAACCGCTTAAATACTTTTGTCCGCCATTCGCCCTTAATTGCATTATGGTCTTCAGGTGAGCTTAAAGCAGCAAGTATTTCCTCGATATCCCTCTCCAAATTGCGTTTATCCTTTTTTAGCTCTGGCTCAACTATTTTTGTTCCTCTATATTCAGTCAACAGGGCTTTAACACCTTCAATTATTTCCCTGTAAATGCCGATATAAAAACCTAATGTTCTGTGGTCAACATTACCGTCAGATTTTGATAATTGATGCAGATCAGTATACTCCTCTAATATTTGGCGACATAGCGGAAACGCAGATTGAGACAAATCATCCATACAAAGATATACAACAGATTTTAGAGTTCTTAAGACACGCCAGATTAACATATGGATAGAACTCCTTTTTATATTTTCAATTCGTCGGGAATTTAGCGTATATTTAGCAAGTAAATCCCCATCATCACCCAACTTGTCCTCAAGGGATTGAATAATAACTTCAACATCCGCAATATGATAAGGATGTTTCCTCGTCATTTCTTTTTCCATAGGGCGAAGGGTATCCCAGGCCCGTTTGGGTATCTCTCTACCGTCAGGGAGCTTGAAGCCTATGCCTTCAGTAACCGTTTCGATATCGGAAAAGAATCTTTTCAGGTACGTTTCACCCGGGTAAGCTTTATCGTCTGAAAGGTTAAAGGGGATACCGGAAGCTTCTAAATTTCGCCGCACATCTCTCATTAACGCCCTTAACTCCGATGATTGAATGTAGGTACTTTCTGAGTCGATACCTGGATGGGAAATCTCCCTCAATATAACGCTAAGTGCTTTAAAAACAAGCGGCCAATTAACCCAGGACAATGTCTTTAAATCCCCAAGACCGAAAACCTTCAACCATTGGTCTCTATCACCAAGTCTATGAAGTTTTTCACGTCCGTCCATCCTGCTTTTTATAAGCCCCGAAACTGCCATCTCCTGCAAAGCTTCTGCAATTCCTTTCTGGGAGTAATAGACTTCCCGTGCGATTTTACGCGGATAAGCCTCGTCGTGGGTTAACAAGTAAGCGAATATCTCAGCCCTTGATGAAACTCCGAAAAAAGATCGCAATTTGAAGACAAGGTTTGGAATATGTTCTATCGGCACCTCGGAAGACATATGCCTAAGCTCCAATGAGTTCCTAATCAAACCGAATCTGTAGAATATTGGATCTTGAGCGCCTGATACGGGGATTTCCATGCCGTCCTTAAAGTGGAAAAGGTATTCCTCTCTTTTTGATATATGCTTTTTCAAATATTTCAGAATGGGGTCCCACTTTAATGGTTTGCTGTGATTACGTACAACTTCGCATACTGCTGCAAGAACGGAGTAAGGGAAATCAGGATATTCGGGAAGTAATGACCGGAGTCTCCTAATGTTAATAAATTTCTCATTTACCAAAAGCCAATCAACCACTTCGTCGAAGAGCCTTGGGTCATAACGTCCAAAATCCAATGTAGAAAGCAGAAGGGCTTCCGGGTCAATCACTTTATTGTCTTCACCGGCGATTGCACCATAGACTCCCAATTGGGACCATTGACCCCATAGGAATTGAAGTACTGATTCGAGGAAATCATTTTTAAATCCTGTTAGCGATGTCATCAAAGCCCAACCTCTTTAGGATTTTTACAAGCAAGTCCTTAAAACCCGGTGATGGATCTTGCCCTATACACCAAGTAGCTGCTTGGTACAATTCATCACCTGTTGGTTTTAGTCTGAGTAAATCATCAGCATGGCGACCGGCCTGGTCGGCAGCAGCATAAAGTTTGAAATGAATCTGGTCAAAGCGGTTTATAAAATAGACCCTTAATTTTGGGCCATAATCTCTAAGTGTAAGCCTGTCTTCAATTCCCATGGGCAAACCGGTTGAGACTTGTTGCGTAGGTCCGAAGTTGATCCAACCCGGGTATAGGTTGAAGTCAGTTCTGACCTTCTCAGCCGCTCGCATCAGTTCTTCAGGGAAAGCCTCAATCTGTTTTAATTTGATTTGACCTTTCGCATCTTTCTCAAGGAAGGCCAGACAGTCAATATCCTTTGTAGTCCTAACAATAAATTCCATGCAGTTGAGAGCTGCCCCACCTGAGACGACAAGTTCAATAGGTGATGCACCCAAGTGATGAAGGTGCTCACCAAGGGCAAATAGCAATTTCTCAATTAATTCTTTATTTAACATTATCCTTGTACCGCTCAATATGAGCTACATAACCCCCTAATATTATCTCATATAGTATGGAGAAATGAAAGGTCCCAGCGAAATATTGTCAAATACATATTCTGATCACTTCGATTATTGCCCCTTACCCCCCACCAACCCCCTCCAAAAGCGCATCTCCATATCCACATCGCATCCCACCCCCCAGCTTGAGCGGGTCCAGACCTTGCCGTTGCCGGCGGAGGGGTCGGAGTAGGTGTCCGGGCCCGACATGTCAATGAGGATGGCGATGCCGCCATAGTCGCGGGCCGGTAGCGCCGACGCGATGGCGCGCTCAGGGGCCTTGGCGAAATACCCATCCTCTCCTGCGCGGTCGATGAGGATACCCACCGCGTTCGCATTGCCGCTGCCGAGGCCGAGGTCGCGGCAAGTGTAGAAATCATCCCCCTCATGGTCGATGAGCCATCCCACGGCGAAATCGTGCGCCCCGCCCTGGCCACAGGCCCATGATGTGTAGTAGTCGTTCCCCCTGTAATCGATAAGGCATCCCACGGAAAGATGTATCCCCGACCCCTGGGCGTATTGCGTCGCGGAATATTTATCATTACCATCGAAATCGGCCAAAATCCCGAGGCTGAACCAATAGGAGCATCCTTGGCCGTAAACCTCTGCGGAGTAGAAATCGTTGCCGCCGCCGTCGACAAGAACGCCGGCCCCGCCCGACGCCACGGGACGGATGCCGTAGCCGAACCCCTGCGAGAGGCTCAGGTTCTGCCCCTTCCAGCGCGGGTAGTCCTCGTATTTGCCCCCTGCATGATAATAATCGTGCCCATCGGAATCCGCGAGAATGCCGCATCCGAGCGTGAAGCCGAACGCCTGCGATAAATATGCCGCGCGGTAATGGTCGTTGCCGCCGCCATCGCACAGGATGCCGATCCCGAATGCGCCTGCACCCTGGGCGAGTGTATCGCCTGAATAATTGTCCCATCCGCCCCAATCGTGAAGGATACCTACGCCGAAAAAGCCTGCCCCCTGGCTGAAATTGCCGCCGTAATAGGTGTCGTCGCCAGTCCAGTCGCTGAGTATGCCTATGCCGAAGAATCCGGAGCCCTGGGAATAGTCTGTTCGTGAGATATACAAATCATTGCCGCCCATATCCAAAGCTACGCCGACCGGGCGGCCATCGAATAACGAACCGCGCCCGGCGGGGATTTCATAGATATCATCGCCGCCGAGGTCAATTATCACGGCGCAATCAACATAGGAATTATCATATATATTGTGGCCGAAACCGCCTATGACGACCCTTCCAACGCTGGATATGCCATCATATAAAATGCCCTCCGGTTCGGATTGAAGTTTTTGTTCGGTCCAGATGGTGTACACCCTCCCCGCGAATTGCTCGGTTGCGGCTGAGGCAATCATCGCAGCGCCATATAATGCTTTCCAATTGACGAGCTTGGTGTCATGCAGAAGTCTTTTAGTTTTGGCATAGGGCTCCGCGCCGATTTCCTCATCTTCCTCAATATCTTCATGTAACAGCTTTGGCGCATATTCCAAGAGGAAGTCTATCTCCTCATCATTAAGGCCCATGAATGCCGGTTCAACCCGGTCCGCTGCCGTGCCCAGGCCGGTGACGAACTGCGAGATGGCGTCATTGAGAAGGGACATCGCATTTTCATCCATGAAATCCGCGCTGAGGGTGATATTGTCCCACCGCGAGAAGCCGATGATGCCGGATGCATCGTCGAACGCGATTGCTTCCCACGGGCGATGAAACTGCATGTTGACCGGTATTTCCGGCTCCCTGTCGATAAGGCCCGCGGCTTTCTTCAGAATATATGTCGGCTGCATGGCGTGGTTGAGGATATCGCGCGAGATGGCGTCGCACTCGACGGGTACGAGCATGGGGTCGTCAAGGTGGCGCTGTACGATTTGCGTGCGGTAATCATCATCGACGTAATCCTTCTTGAAACCAAGGTCCTTACGAGTCATCAGCATTTGGGAGAGTGCATAGTCGAGGACTTTGTATTCGGCATCGGTGATGATTGGGGGTTGCTGCGGGGCTTCAGGAGGTTGGTCATCCTGCGCGGATAGCAATGGTGACGTACAAACGGCAAGCAGGATAATCAACAAGCTGAATATTGATATCCGAACGATGAAATGCATACAGGCCTCCTGCCAGAGGTTATAAGAGTCAAGGGGAATTATACCGGAAGAGGGAAGGCATTAGAATTGGGGAGGTTTGGACGACAGTTCGGAAATACAGATGTTCGGGTGTCACGCCCACTTCCCGTATTCGGGAACGGGCGTGTTCTAAGGTTAATCGAGCACGCCCATTCGAGCAGACTCGAAGTGGGCGTGGCACACGATTTTTTTATAAATCAAATCGTGGATAGGCATACCATCATTTCTCTCTTGCACTCCCCCAACCACGTGGTATCATTAGAAATTGAAGGTAGGATGCAGGTTTGGGTTGGGCTCAATAACCGGTATGGAGGGTTCACATGACACGCATATGCATTCTCCTCCTCGCATTAATTGCAATATCGTGGAGTATCGGCTGTTCGCATGCGACGGAGTCGCCATTAATGCTGTTGGCACCTGATAATACGCCGCAGCAGGCGGCTATTGCACCCACCGGGAGCGCAAGCGGCGAATCGAGTGACGGCTGGCGTATCCCGCTTGCCCTGTACGCATTCACCGCTGACCCGGATGCAGGGACGCTCGATGTTGAGGTGATGCGTACCGCTGAGAAACACATGAATGGCGTTGTTATTCTGGAAGGTGGGCCGGAGCCGCTCCTTACCTTGGCCGGGCCGCCGAAATTCTCCAACGGCGGGAAGCAGCTTGATGTGGACATAAAAATCACACATCCGGAGGATGACCCGTTATTGACGGTGTTCGATGTTCACGGGATTCTCCTGTCGAGGGGATCGATGGGCAGTTGGAGCGGCGGCGATGTCTTCATCCCTGGGCCCGAAAAGACGCGGCTTATGAATTCTGACGGCTTCACGCGTTGGTGGAACCCTAAGGACTTCAAGAAACCTGGGCTTTATGGCTACACCCCCGGCGCGATGGGGACCGGCCTCCCGGGTTTTGAAGCCGCAACCATCAATGGTTATAAGACATTCGGCGACGGCCTCAGCCCGACATCGGATTTGAGCGACCTCGACCCGGCGCTGAGGGGTATGTTCTCCGTGGGGTCGAGTTGCACGCGGCATTACACATTATCGCTGAAGGGCGGGTTAAAATTCAACTATGCCGTGGATGCTTCGTGGGCGTTCCCGAACAAAATCCCGCCGCTGCCGCCGGTTGATTTCCCGCCCGGGGCGAATATGCCCGAACCATATTGGATTGAAATAGATGAATGGGTCAATACGTTATGGTATATCCCCGCCACTGGAGCCCACGGAGGAAAAGCCCTTTACCATATTACTGCCCATGATTGGCAGGGGCCGGATAGTATCGGCCCTGTGAAAATTGAAATCCCAGGGATTGGGGTTGTGGCGGATGTTACTGATATTTTAGAACAAGGCCCTGATTTTATTGAGTACGATTTCAAGCTCATTAAACCGGAATTGGAGTCTGCTTCTGACCTTGAGTTGCTGGTTACGGTTGATTCACTTGCAGGCTCTTATCAGCCCGCGCTTACAGGAGTTGATAAACCCTTGCGGTCATATAATATGCACACGATCCATGTAAGCCCGGTCTATCCAGGAAATAATCACGCTCCTATTAGCATAATGAAGGCTACGACACCAATTGAAATCGATGTTAATCACTCAGTAACATTCATAGATGACGGGAGTTATGACTCAGATGGGTATATCACCGGTTATAAATGGGATTTCAACGGGGATTTAATCTATGGGGATTCCTGGAGTTCGGGGACTGAACAGAATCCGACAAAAATTTTTACTGTTAAGGGTGAGCACAAAGTGCGCCTACGGGTAGAGGATGATGAACATGGTATGGGTGACAGCGAACCGGTCACGGTCATTGTCAGTGGTCTGCCCCCGGTCGCCGGGGCTGAGATGGTTGATGATCCCCCTTATTATCAGTATTACAACTACAAGCTTTCCGGTGCTTCATCCAGCGACCCCGATGGGCCAATTGTGAAATATGAATGGGATATCGATTATGACGGCCTAACCTTTAACCCGACATTATATGGCGAAAGCGTTAAGGCCACCTGGGATGCGGAGGGAGAATATGACATAATGCTGCGTGTCGAGGATGATGATGGCATGCCCGATTTTCTCGATGAGCCGCTTCATATCAGCGTAGTCTTCAACGATAACCATCCGCCTGTAGTCGATGAGATATCGGTGAGCCGTACGACCTGTTACCGGGGAAGCGACACGGAGAAGGTGGCGATTAACATCATTGCCCACGACCCGGACCCGGGAGATTCATTCGAATATAAATGGACATGCGAGGGTGGAGTCTTCGATGATGACACCATCCCGAACCCTGTGTGGAAATCGCCCAACCAGGTAGGTAAGTTCTACCTTGTTTGCACGTTGACGGATAACCATGGCGCATGGGAAGAGGGGATAGCTCCCAAGATTCGCGTGACCAATTACGCCATCCTCCAGCCAGCCCCCGCACCGGACTTCGAATCCGAGCGGCTTGTAGGCACCGGCACTTTCAAGCTGAGTGATTACACGCCAGGGAGAGTGATAATGATGAATTTCTGGGCAACGTGGTGACCGTATTGTATTCAGGAGTTTCCTGAATTACAAGAAGCCCACGATATGTTCGCCGACCAGGATTTTGCATCGATTGTGATTGATCAGGATTCAAGTAAATCAACCGCAATAGATTGGATAAACACTCATAGTTACAATTGGACCGAGTGGGGGTATGACCCGACATCCCCTGCTTATCACCCGATACTTGAATTGTATAACGATTATAACGGCGGCGATACCGGTATCCCACAGACATTTGTTATTGACGCCGATGGAAATACCCGCTGGGCGCAATTAGGGATGATCTCGAATAATGCAACCCTGGTAGCTGTGATAAACCAGCTGATTTGAGGAAGTTGTTTGTTTCGCTGTTAAACCTGCCGCAAGGCAGGTTTTTGTTATCCTATGCCTTCCCCGGATGTCCGCATCTAAAATGTTGGAGATGTATTCTCAGAGCCGATGCAGTATTGCGGTATAGCGGCGGAACAAGTATTATATATTGATAGATGGCGACCCCTGAACCGGGGGTTAATGCGCCATAAATAAATGCAGGAGGCTGCAATATGAACCGTAGAATCCTCCTCCTCGTTGTTGCTTTCTTACTATGGACAATAGGCTGTTCGGGTGGGGGAAATATCCCGATGGCTCCGGAGACACCGGGCACCCCGGCCTCCCCTGAAAAAGGGATGCTGGAGCCGGTGGGCGAGCCAAGAATGCCGGAAGGGAATTTGGAGCTGCGGGTTCCCGTTGCATTCTACACTTTCAGGGCGGATCCTGATGCAGGTACTTTAGATGTCGAATTATTGCGCGCCGCCAATATGCACCTGAACGGCGTGGCATACCTTGAAGACGGACCGGAGAACCTTTTGAAAGTCTCCGGCCCCCCGAAATTCTCCAACGGGGGGAAGCAGCTTGATGTGAATATCAAGATCACTCATCCCAACACCGACCCCCTGTTCACCGGATTCGATGTTCACGGGGTGTTTATCACCAAGGGGTCAATAGCCTCGTGGCACGACCCGACGGTGATATTGGCGGGGCCCAATGAAACCCGCCTTATGAATCCCGATGGGATGACCCGATGGTGGAACCCAAGGGAATTCACCAAGTACGGGATTTATGGCTATGATCCCGGTGAATTGGGCAGCATGATTCCCGGCAACGAAGCCGCGACAATCAATGGCTACAAAACATTCGCCGACGGCCTCGGTGAGCTTTCTACCATGAGTGACCTCGACCCGGCCAACAGGGGCATGTTCTCCACCAATTCGAGCTGCACGCGTCACTATACGCTGTCGCTTAAAGGCGGATTGGTTTTCAACTATGCCGTTGATATGTCCTGGGCTTTTCCCACCAAGCTCCCGCCAACACCTCCGGGTGACTTCCCCATGAAGGCTAATATGGCCGAGCCGTACTGGGTCGAAGTTGAGGAATGGATAAACACCCTCTGGTATGAGCAATGGGAAGGCCATGGCGGGAATGTGTTCTACAACATAACCATCCACGACTGGCAGGGCAAGGACTCCATCGGACCGGCGAGGATAGAAATCCCGGGGCTCGAAGTGAACGCCGACCTTTGGAACGTCATTGAAGAGGGTCCCAATTACAAGAAATATGATTACCGGGTCATCCTGCCAACCATCATATCCAACGACGACCTTGATGTCCTTATCAGCGTCGATTCATTGGCGGGCAATTACCAGCCGCCGCAGACCGGTGTGAGCCTGCCGTTGCGTACGTATTACAGGCATACGACTGATGTTGCGGATAAGCATCCCACGTTCAACGAGAAACCGGTGTGCATAATGTATGCCACCACGCCGACCGATATCCTCAAGGGTGAGACGGTTACGTTCAGCGCTGCCGACAGCTATGACCCTGATGGGAACATTATAGGGTATAAGTGGGATTTCAATAACGACGACTATTTCGGCGACCCCTGGACTTCCGGAACTGCGGCGATTCCGACGAAGCTTTTCGCTCAATTCGGCAATTATCATATTAAATGCCAGGTTGAGGACAACAACCATGCCGTGGTTACGAGCGGCGAAGTATTGGTCAATGTCACAGATATAGGCAACCTGATGCCCTTTGCCATAGCCGAAGCCACAACCCCGACAAATATCATGTCCGACCAGACGGTCAGCTTCGATGCCTCGGAGAGCTATGACATCGACGGCGAAATATCGACATACCTCTGGGACTTCGACGGCGATGGGACTTATGGGGACACCTATGCCAGCGGTGATGATATTCATCCGACGGCCCAATGGCCTGCGGGGGAATATGATGTTGATTTGAAAGTCGTTGACAACGAGGCCGGTACCGGCACGCTTGCCAAGAAAATCCACGTAATTGTCGGGAATTATCCGCCTGAAGCTCATGCCATGGCAACGACGGAAACCGATATCCTTACCGGGGAAACTGTAGGCTTCGATGCTTCAGGTTCATTCGATGTGGATGGGACAATTGTCCTTTATGAATGGGATTTCAATGGAGATGGTGCGTACGGTGATACCTTTGACTCCGGTTCTGATATTACACCAGCGAAGATTTACAGCGATGTTGGTTCATTCGATGTCGATTTGCGCATCACCGACAACCTTGGGGCTACAGATACCCTCGATGTCACAATCCATGTGACGGCTGATAACTTGCCGCCGGTAGCCGATGCGGCAGCCGTCACCTCGACTGATATCTTCAAGAATGAATCGGTTGAATTCGATGCGTCGGCGTCATACGACCCCAATGGGACGATTGTGACATACGCATGGGACTTCAATGGTGACGGCACTTACGGTGATGCTTATGATTCCGGCACCGATGTGCATCCGGTGAAAGTCTTCAACAAGTCCGGCGCTTTCGAAGTTGACCTCAAGGTCATTGATAACAACCTGGGTGAGGATTACCTCGACCAGATAATCACTGTGAACGTCACAAATCATCCACCCACCGCCGCGATGGAGTTTGATGTCAGCCCGCCATATTACATCAACACCTACTATGACCTTTCGGCTGCGTCCTCCTACGACCCCGATGGGAGTTTGGTTACATATGAATGGGACACCGATTATGATGGGGTCACATTCAATCCCACATACTTCACCGAGGATATTACGACTTACTGGGTCACCGAAGGTGAGTATGACATTATGCTCAGGGTTGTAGATGACGATGGTGCGGAAGATTTCCTCGATACGGCTTTCCATGTCACCGTCGAGTGGACCGATAACGGGCCGCCGGTTGTTGACAGCATCAGTATGAGCCGTACGACAACCAAGAAGAATACGCCTGCTGAAGCAATCACGTTCACATGCAACGCACACGACCCGAATGTCGGTGATGTCTTGACCTACCAGTGGTCCTGCGACTCCGGCTCATTCGATGTTGATGACCAGCAGGTCGTCCATTGGACCGCCCCCGACCAGGTCGGCCATTTCTACGTAACCTGCCGCGTGTATGACACGTTCAACGCCTGGGATGAGGAACAGTCGGATATGATACGGGTAACCCAGTATCCGACGACCCTTGCCAGTGCCCCGGCGGCGCTGATGTGGAATCTCGAGACTATCTGGGATACATCAGCTTACTCGCTTGGGACTTATGTCCCGGGTAATGTGGTGTATATGAACTTCTGGCAAACTACCTGAGGAAGCTGCCTGGCGGAGTTTCCGTCATTAACAACAATGTATGATAACTATCAAGCAGCTGGCGCCGATTTCTATGCGTTCTATATCGGGTTTGGAGATAAGACGACATTAGCGAATTGGGTAACAGCCCACCCGGAGTACCATTGCACCGAGTGGCTGTATGATGGCTATTGGACAGCCTGGCCGACATACCGCGACCAATTCGGTCTTGGCAACTATGTCCCGTCGCACTTCATCGTTGACCGCGACGGATATGTTCGCTACGGCGTAATTGGCGGTGTTGGCTCCGACCCAACCCCCCTGACCAACTGTATCAACGAGTTGTTATAATCAGTTTATCTTGGATTTTAGGAACCCCGGCCCTGCCGGGGTTTTTCTTTTACCGAGTACGCCGGTTTTCCAACCGGCATGGGAAACGTCCTGACTGGGAGCGCCGGTTTTCCAACCGGCATGGGAGCTGTCTTCACTGGGTACGCCGGTTTTCCAACCGGCATGGGATGGTTTCAATGTTGGGGTTATTATTCCATTCCCTCAATCCCTATCCCCGCCCTATTCAACGATTCTGTTATTGTCTTCACCGCCTGGCGAATTACGCTTGGTCTCTTTTCAGAGATGAATTGTGCTACATCCAATTTCATTTCCCATGTATTCCCGATCCTTCTTGGCCTTGTCTTGAAATGGACCTGCGGGAAACGTGATGCAGCAACGGCAACAATAGGCGCCAACGCGCTTTCATCGCTGGACCGAATAGTGAAATGCCGCACTTCATATCCATAGCCGGCCGTAAATTCCTTCAGGCGCGGCCCAACTTCGACTTCCCAGATGCCCTCCATCTCAACCGGCACTCCCGGCAGGCAAATCAGCACCTGCGGCCCGATGCCATACCAGAGCCCCGGTGCAGCCCCCGTAGGGTTGAAAAGTGGTATTCCCCCATGCGGAATCGATGCCATTTTCCTTCTGGCGGGGGTCAGGGTGCGAACTTTAGATTTGTCAATGTAGTTCAGCAGATCAACCCTTTCCTGTAAATATAAAAGGGAACGGGGATCCTCATAGAGTTTGACGCCAAGCCAGGAGGCAACCGCCTGGTATGTCATATCATCCCCTGTCGGCCCCAATCCCCCTGTGGTAACTACAATATCCACGACATTATGCTTAAACGCATAGTCGAGGAATTTCACAATCTCCTCATCGATGTCCGGGATGACGTGCATCCGCTCAACATGAACCCCTTCGGAGGTCAATTTACGGGTGATGAAATGGGCGTTTGAGTCCAAAACATCACCTAATAGAAGTTCATTCCCGATGGAAAGTGTCTCGGCTCTCATGGCTTTAACTGTTGCAAATTGACATTATATACTTCCGACCTGTTGCAGTATGCAACATTCGAGATGAGAAATCCACCTTTTTCAACCCCGTTTTTCACATTAAACCTTATCAAAACCCTGACATTATCCATAAAATTCCGCCAAAGGGGGGGAGAATAGTGGTTAGTGGTCAATTCTCGCCGATTTGGCATTGAATTTGTTATTTTACATTCCCAGGATACGAGTTTTGGAGGTGCGGGTAGTTGTAACCAACTACCCGTTTCTTTTTGCCCGTTTCCCGTCAATTGGACATATTAACAACCCCCCATCATGCGAGTAGTGTGAAGTTGCCCTGAAGGACTTCCAGAGTGTTTTTAGACACCTTTCATACATCAAGCAAGGGGGAACATTATATTGAAAAATGATCGACAGCCCTCCTGCCCGAACTTCGGCGGATGGTAAATTTAAGGGAATGAATAGTAAGTCAATTAATCATTATATTACGCACCAAATTGATTTTGGTTGTCTGGATGCATGTCAAAAGGGTGCCGGGAGGATTTCGGGGGGGGGAGATTCAAAGGCATGGTGCATCCGAATTTGATGTGGGTGGAATTCGGCATCCCTAAAATGAGGGTTAAATATATGATATAAGAGTAAAAATAGTCAAAGAAAAGCCGATAATATTTATACAATTATATGAGACTTACTTGAAGTCTGGTACCCCTTTCTGCCGGGGAAGAGGGACGATACGGTCAGTTATGTATAAACCGTACACCCTCTTTTTTGTTCGAAAAATTTTTGATGAGAGGTCGGGAGGATGGCAAGTAAAAGGCCCTTGATTGTCGCCATTATATTCGGGATCATCGCGGTGGTTCTCGTATATGCCTACATAAAATCCAAAGAAGAAGAAATGGCGCGTCGGCAAGTAGAATACGGCAAGGTCGTCCTTGCCAGTGAGAACATCCGCGTCCGGACCAAGATCACGGAAGGGATGCTGCGCGAGGAAAAATGGCCCCTCGAAAACATCCCGGAGACAGCTTATACCGAGATGGAAGAACTCTACAACAAGATAACCTCGGAGAACATCTATGCCGGGGTTCCCCTGTTGCCGGAACAATTCAAGGCGGAAACCGAGATGGGGGACTTGGCATACCAGCTCAAGGCGGAGGAGCGTGCTGTAACTGTCGGAGTTACTGAAATAAAAGCGGTAGGTGGCAATGTCAAACCCGGGGACCATGTGGACATCCTCGCGACGTTCAAGGATAACAGCGAGGTAGGAGCGCCCACGACCATCACGGTATTGAGGGATGTCAAGGTCGTTGCAGTCGGGAAGGACATAGGCGCACAAGAAGGTGAAGCGGGAGCTACTGCTACTCCGGTTCCGAAGACCATCACATTGGCCCTGTCTCCCCAGGAAGCTGAAATCATGACGCTGGTTGATGAAAACGGTAATATCCGCTTAAGCCTGCGCAACCCCGAGGAGAGATACGCGCCGCTTTCGCTCGGTACCACGGTCGGTGATGTAGTCACGTACCGGCCAACCCACGAGGATATGGTTAACGAGGCCAAACGCGCTGAGGAAGAACGGAAAGCTGCCGAGGATGCATACCTGAAGGCCCTTGGCGAAAGGACCGGCTACAAGCAACCAACGCCGACAAAACCCGGGGGCGAAACCAAGGGGTTGCCGCCGCTGCCCCCGATTGAGGTACAGCCGGGGCCTGGCGAGACATCAGTTGAAGTCATATTAGGAGGCAAGGCGGAGAGAGTAACCATCCCTGCCGAGGAAGATACGGGGATTTACTCGTTATGGCCTATGGTGCAGAGATTTGATTATGGTGAATTATTTCCAAATAAAACTAATGGGGGAAAGTAACCTGAGGGTTCAAGGTGGACGCAATGATAGTGAAAAGTGCCCGAAACATATTGAAAATAGCCCTTATTGCGGCAATCTTGGTACTGCCTGCTTTTAGCGTCAAGGCGGAGGAGGTGGTTTGCCGCATAACGAGCCTGAATGTGGACGGTTCAGGACGGGTGGAGGTCCTGGGGGATAAAGAGCTCAACTACAGGATGTTCTCACTCACGAACCCCAACAGACTTGTATTCGATTTCAAAGGTTCAAGCCTCCAGTACAACGGCGGCAAGCTCTATGATCAAAGCCTCAACTCACGCCTTATACGCGCGGTGCGCATAAGCCAGTTCAGCATCAATCCCGGCGTGGTGCGCTTAGTAATTGAACCGCTGACGGATAAGCCCGCGCGGATAACAAGGACGGGGGAGGGTATGAAGCTCATCGTTGATCTCGGTGAGACGCCCAATCCCGTGATCGAAAGTATCAAGGAGGAGAAGAGCACTGCAACGATTAATCCTGCACCGGCCCCGACCAGTCAGCCGGAAGTGCCCTTTATGGTTTCACCGACAGGCGACGGCAAGTTTGCCGTTGATGTTAAGGCGGTCTCACGGGAAAACATTATCGTAAAGAAAAGAAGCTACCCGTTACGCCTCCAAATCGATGTGGGCGAAATATTCAACGATGATAGACTTGCATCCTTGGGCCATGTGAATGTCGAGTCGGGCCCGGTATCGTCGTACGAGTCTTTAAGGGACGGTGCCATGTACCGGCTTATCCTCTATCTGAACAGCGGCGCGCAATACCGCGAGGAAGCCCTTCCTGAGGGTATGCGGCTTGTTGTTTATAAATTGGAGGATGATCAACCGATACATGTGCTTTCAAGTTCCGATGAGACTGAAGTGGTCGAGAGCGGTGTTTTCCTCCTTGATCCAGGGGCCAATGCCGAAGTCGGAGAAGTCAAGGCTGAGGCGAGCACCCCTGAGGAGAAGGGAGAGGTCACCGTAGAAGCGCTGGCTTTGCCGCCGTCGATTGAAGCGAAAATTGAAACGGTCAAACCAGCGCCAATTGTGCCGATCCCTTTAGGACCTGCGTGGCCGATACTCCCGGAAGGTATTGATTACCGACTTGTTGTAGGAGAAATGAAGCTTATCCCAACCATGGGGCTTGAGAGGGTATCGGTAGGCAATCCTGCGGTCATTTCGGTGAATGTAATCTCCCAGAGGGAACTTTTGGTAACAGCCCTCGCCGAGGGTCAGACGGCGTTGATGACATGGGAAGAAGGCGGGCGGCACCAGGTTAAATGGATTGAGGTTTCTGCCAATGTCAATCTGCCCATGAAACAACTTGGGGATATCATCGGTGAACCGGATGTCAAGGCGAATATTGTGGGGAAAAATGTAATCCTTGAAGGAACAGTTAAAACGGAAGCGGATAAAATCCGCGCTGAAAATATCGCCGCGAGCTTCGGGGATAAAGTCGTCAACCTTGTCGAGGTGCTCAAGCCCGACCAGGTTATGGTTAAAGTCAGGTTTGTGGAAATAGACAAGAAGTCGGTGAAGGATTTATTCAACCAGGTTTCGGGAGGGGCCCGCGCGCAGAGCGGCGATTTCACATTCTCGATTATATCGGCCATCATCGATCCTGAACTGCCCGGCGGCGGCCTTGTGGACGCTTCTGTGAAGCCCGGTATCGTGAACCATGATGTAGGGGATGTCCGCTATGACCCGATCGATGTTGCGCTGGATTACCTTGAGACCGAGCGCAAGGCGAACATCCTCTCCGAGCCCAATGTGGTGGCGCTTAGCGGGAAGGACGCCAAGTTCCGGGTCGGCGGCGAGATACCGTATACATACCAGAATGAAAAGGGCATTAATGTTGTCGAATTCAAAGAATTCGGTGTTGAGCTTAACATGACCCCCACCGTGAACTCGCATGGCGGGATTTATCTGAAGGTTAACCCGGTAGTCCGTACAGTTGACCTTTCATTGGCAATTGGCGGCATACCGGGGTTCCGTACACGCACAATGACCACGGAAGTGCAATTGAATAATGGCGAAACTATTGTCATTGGCGGTTTAATCCAGAGTGAGATAACCAAAGTCGTGGCTAAGATACCTTTCCTTGGGGATTTGCCGATACTTGGTGATTTGTTCCGCAGCAAGAAGTTCCAGGAGGACGAGACCGAATTGCTTGTCTTCCTGACGCCGGTAATCCTCAAGGGCGACGAAAACCAGCCTGCGTTCATGCTCGAAGGTGTGTCTTCTGATGAAAGAGAAGAAATGCTGAAGAATAAGGGCGGGTAGTGTAATTCATAGCGGAAATCAGAAGCGGCCTGAAAGGGCCGCTTTTTTGTAAGGATAGTAACCGACGAAATCGGATTCGTGGGTTACATTTATGCGTTTTCCTGTATTAGACCAATCCCGCTTAATAAGGATTTTTTCGTTATAAGGCAATCACCCACATCCTCGAAGGCTCGGCTGTGGGCGGCACCCATACATCACTTGATTAATAATTTCTTAATGGAATTGGTTTGAGCGATGAATAGCTTTATTTACTTCTACGATTTACAAGTATCAACAAAAAAGGCCCCGATTTGGGGCCCTTTGTTTTTTTCTTAAGCCGGTGAATTTACCAACCCGTCGCCGGTACATCGAAAACCCGGAACTGGTTTGACTGGGCAAGGGGGAACGCTACGATGCGGCGCAGGTATTCATTGGGATTGTTGTTCAGTGCCATGCATAGGCCGGGCATAGTGAATGCCGCTTTATTGAGCTGGTTGGCATAGAAGTCGAACTTTGCGAAGACGAGCGGGCCGGTGACGAAATTGGCGGCGGCAACGATGCGGCATCGCGCCTGTTCATTTCCCGCCGCGCGGTCGACCAAGAGGTCGCCGCCGACGGCGATGCGGTAGCCGGGGTAGCCTGATGGGGCAAGGGGGGTGTCATACAAGTTGACGATTGTCCTGTCAGTCATCTGAGCGGGGGGAACCTGGGTTGTGTCGAAGAATTCGATATGCCCCTGCTGGTCGCTCGCGAAGATTATCAGGAAATTCTCCGACGGCAGCAATTTAAGGTCGTAGATCGTATACCCCGTGCCGAATATCGGCGCAAGGTCAATCCTGTCGATTTCCATGTTGATGTAGTTGCCGCCCCCGGCATTGTACCAGTGCCTGAGCTCAGGTCCGGCAACTCCGCGATGGCTTATGACCCACATATCCCCCTGTTCATCGAAATCTACGGCTATAGGGGAATTGAACCCGTTGTCGCCATCACCGTAATCAAAGGAATTCAGGAGATTACCCTGATAATCGAAAACCAGCATATTGTCCTGGTCGATGTGGTTGACGACAATAATATTGCCTGTTACGTCATCCTCCTGAAGTATCAGAGGAATTCCTTTTTTCGTATCGGTAATTGTGATAATCGACAAGGCTGAGGCGACATCAGGTGTGTCAACAATCATGACGCCTATTTCCTGGATGCCATCGGGCAATTCCGTTCCCTTGTTGAAAAGGAGGCGATTGACATAAGGGGAATTCGGGTACCCGATGAAATCGCAGTCTGCTCTATATTCGAGTTTCGCGTTGGCTATGGTGCCGGTGCCCATCTCGACGTTATGGACCGCCGCATTCCCCAGGCATACATTTGGTTTGGTCTTTATAATATCAACATATACGATGGTGTATGCCGAAGGGTGGTTTGTCTCACCCGGGAAGATGGGGTCTGTGCTGTAATCTACGGCGGTAACCAGTATGGGGTAAGTACCAGGAACTACGGTTAAGTCGTTGGTGATGCCGGCCTTTGTCCATTTGGTCTTGTATGTCCCGTTCTGGGTTATGTAATACCAGTTGTTGCCTTCCTGAATTTGCAGGGCGGTGTCAATTGTGTCAAGGCCAAATGGTTGTATATTGGGGGGGTCATCCAGGATTTTGATGCTGTACATTCCAGCCCAAAGGTGCTTCAGGGAAATCTTGGCCTGCTCTCCGCCGATATCTATGATTTTGGCTTTAATGTGAGTTGCGCTGACCTGGTTTATCGCTTTAATGATATAGTCAGCGTTTTGTTTGCTCGTATTAGTAACGGGTGTAGCGGCAAAAGGCACCACAACACCGTTTATTTCAATTTGACCTGTGGTTATCTCTCCCGCCACAACCGGTGTTGTGGTTTTACCGTTCGCCACGGAGATGGGATAATCATCACCCTCGTACATTGAAAGATTAACCTGGCCATCGAAGAGCCCTGGCGATTCGAAACAGACCTTCCGGACTCCCCTGTCCTTAAAGGGAAACCACTCTGCGGGCCTGGGGTCCTGCCAGTCGGAGATTTCTACTTCAATGTTGAATGAACCGCCGGCTTGGTAGATGCCATCCGCCCAAAGAGTATTATCTAAAACTGAAACGGCGAGGTCAAAAGGTTCCGGCTGGTTGGCGGTCATTTCGAAATTGGTCAGTACAATCGGTTCATCCTCTACCAGATTGACCGGTTCTTCATATGCGGCATCAATAGCATACATCAGTGCGAACGGCAGGCCGGTTTCCGGGAGAAGGATGTTATATGTGACCGAAACACTTTTCGTGGATGGGAAAGAATGACGGGCAACCTGTGTGGGGGGATAGAAAAGCTTGTAGGGGTTAAGGGTGGCATTGATTTGATTGGACCCGCCTTTTGGGATGGCTAATTTCCCTTCGACATAAGCCCGGAGGAAATCCCCCTCGGAGAATTCCGTGGGATTCCACCATCGCGAGTAACCATCGGCGTTCAGGACCCTCCCTTCCCCCTTGCTGAGGTCCTGGGTAATGACGGCGGCGGTGGGGAATTGGTATGTGCCCGGGAACATGATGATGCCCTTCACATCAAAGCCGGTGAAGTAGTTGGCATCGAAGTCGCCGCCCGATTTGAGGGGGTGCTCGATTTTTATTGTAGCTGCGATGTAATCCGGCTCGAATACGATGCCATCCTCGGGAATTGTCAGGAAATCGGTTGGGCCCTCAAGCAGTGGGATAATGTTCAGGTGAGCCATGCCCGCCCTGTGCGGGTAGACTTCCCATACGGTGCGGTCAGCGCTGACAACAATGTCGTACAGGCCGAGACATTGGTGGCTGACGGCATTCGCCGAACGACCTCCGGTAACCGGGCTGATTTCAAAGGACAGGGATGTTAAGTCCCCGCCGCTGCAGGACCCGGCTAATATTATGAGGGCTATCATTATAACTGCATACTTTAAAGGCCTTAGGTAACCAGACATCGGTTAAACCTCCAAGGGATTAGGCCCGAAGGGCGAAAGTTAATTATATCTAATTATAAACCTACGGTAAAGGAAATCTTGGCGAAGTGTGGGGTTTAGCGGGGATATTTTGGAGGTTATTTAATATGGATTAATAAGATTATATGAAATGCAAAGGCAGCACGGGGTTGGGAAGGGGATGGTGGTAGTTTCATGTGGCTGGACTGGAACGCCGACTTTTCAGCCCCGCCGGAGGCGGCGTTAGAAAACCGGCGTCCCCAATTCTCAATCGACAAATTCCGCGGAATCGAATATCTCTCGCGCTTCGGCTAAGTGCGAATCGAAGCTTTTGCGGCCGCAATAACCTATTACCCACGCTTTTTTCTTTTCAGGGGTCAGCACTAACCATACCGACCATTGGATGCGGTTGTCCTTTTCATCGGAGACAACATAACGCACCTCATGCGCGGGGAACCCTTGGATGGTTTCCTTGGTCGATTCACCGACGAGCTCGACTTCGGCCCAATCGCCCTTGAATGTATCCTTCCAGGCTGTCACGAGGGCGTTAAGGTCCTCGAAATAACCTTCACCCACAAATACGGGGATAATGAAAGCGCCAAATGGGTCGGGCCCGTTTGTACCGGCCAAATCCTTTTCAACCGGGGCGTTCAGGATGCAGGGGACATCGTATGTTTCGGGCTTCTCATCGAGCCGCCAGGTGTCGGGGTATGTCAGGGTCAATCCATATTTTTCACTCTGCCAGGCGACCATCCCGGCGGGCTGGGCAGCTGCAGTTTGGTTATATAGGGGCAACACCACTGCAAGAATTAACCACAGAGCAGGCATAGAATATTTTCGCATCTTCAATCCTCCCCCGCGAATGGTTAGCCGAATCTTGCCCCATCAAGGGCATGTCGGCAATCGCAATCGAAAGTGTCCGGAATGACCTCAATTATTTTCAGTATGAGTCTCTTCAATTTTTCATTGTTCTCGGCAAAAGCCTTGATGACATCCTCATGCGTGACCGGCTTTATGTCGGGATTGCCCTCAAGGCCGACGTCGTAATCGGTGATAAGGCATATGTTGAGGTAACACATTTCCAGCTCTCTTGCGAGGAGCGCTTCGGGATACTGGGTCATGTTGATGACTTCCCAGCCTTGCGAGCTGAACCATTTGCTCTCGGATTTTGTGCTGAAGCGGGGGCCTTGGATGACCACAACGGTGCCGCCTTCATGTATGGGCAGGATGAGTTTCTTGCCCATTTCGACGGCTATCTGGATAAGCTGGCGGCAATATGGCTCAGCACATGAGATGTGTGTCGTAACAGGGCCGTCATAGAACGTGTCCTTGCGGCCGGATGTGCGGTCGACGAACTGGTCGCAGATGACGAAGTCCCCAATCTGCACGTGCGGTTGCAGGCTGCCTGTGGCGCAGGGGCCGAGGATGCGGGTTACGCCGATGCTTTTCATGGCCCAGATGTTGGCGCGATAATTTATCATGTGCGGCGGGAGTTCGTGATTCGGGCCGTGGCGCGGGAGAAATGCCACCTTCCTTTTACCGACCTGGCCGATTGTAATCGGGGCTGATGGAGGGCCATAGGCTGTATCAATCTCGTGCTTCTCCGCCCCTTCAAGCATGGAATAGAATCCCGAACCTCCGAATACTCCGATTTCTGCTGTTGGTTTGCCCATCCTTAGAACCTCCGCAAAGAGTAATACCAGCAAAGGGTTATTTTAGCATAAGGAGAGAGGGGACATTAAAAAAAAATTAGGATGAGGGGATACCCCTTGGGACAGTCCCGCCTATGGCGGGATTCATGTTGCAGCATGAAGTACCGCACTGCGTTTTGGGACAGTCCCAGGGCTGTCCTCATTTATTAATTCATTATGGAACATAAGAACAGCGGATGGCACGGCCTGACCGCGTCTTCGTGGGCCGGCCGTGGTCTTTATTCTGTATCAAGTATTAGAATGTCTTGCAGTAAGACCACGGCCAGCTTTCGAAGACTCAAGCAGGCCGTGCCATCCGATTATTGATCTAATACCAATCCCAATTTATAAGTATTTTTTTCTTATACGGTAATCACCCACATCCTCGAAGACTCGGCTGTGGGCGGCACCCATCCTTGCTCAATGAATATTTTATTAATGGAATTGATCCAACAGGTTAAGGTTTCATTGCCAGTACGCAGTAATATTCCCCGGCGCCGGCGAGGGCGGGGTCTTCGGCAAGGTCAAATTCAAGGTCCAAGCATTTGTCCATCCCCCATGCGTTCACAAGCTCATCGAGTCCCTCATCACCGAGGAGCATTTTAAGTATGCGCTCCCCTTTTATCCACTCGACTTTGGCCCCGGCAGCGGCGAAGTAACCCCAAAGCTCATCCGCCCTGAATCCCCAAACCAAGTATGGTTTATCGGATTCGCGGGCTTCGAATACGCTTTGCTGCATAACCCTCCGGGCAGCCTCTAAGTCGCGACGTTTCATAGCGGATTTGAGCCGTGCCATATAATTGGCCGCGACACATATTATTCTGCCGCCGGGTTTGGATACGCGCACCATTTCGCTTACCGCGAGATTGGGGAATTCACAATGCTCCAGTGCGGAGAAACTTACAACCAGGTCAAAAATATTACTCTCGAACTTTTTCAAGGCGCACATTTCCCCCTGGACGGCTTTTGCACTCGATTCGAGGTCATGTTCCTTCAATATCCTAAGGGCAAACTCGACCATCGACTCATCCCTGTCGTAGAGCGTCAGATGATGCCCTTCAGCCGCGAAGGGTATAGTGATGTGGCCAATCCCGGCGCCGGCATCGAGCATGCGGATGTTCCTTCCAAGGGGGATATGCTCCGCTATGCGCTTTCTACAGGATTCGACATACAGCCTTCCGCCGGGTGTCTCCTTGTAAAATTGAAGGAATTCATTGCCCCGGTTCTTGAATAAATCGCGTCCGTTTTCAAAAGTAGCTGCAGGCATTAGCACCCTCGCATCGGGTTTCCATAAGAATTTAGAATATTTGCCTCTATTTCAGGGAATAGCCCAAACGCTTAAGAATATTCCGCGGGTTGTCATACAGGGCTTCGCGGGCTTCATCTTCAGACAAACCGGCTCCAAGGGCGATGGTTTCAGCGACGGATAGATTAAGGAGTTCGTCAGGTGTATGCGCATCGGAGTCGATGATGAGCTTCGCCCCATATTCCCTTGCAAGTTGAGCCAACCTGCCGTTACACAGGCAATGCTCGCGCCGTCCGCTTATTTCGAGCAGGATGCCCCTCTCGGCGGCACGGGCTACATCGTCCTTCTCGATAAGGCCGGGATGCGCGAGGATATCGACATCAGGGCAGTTTATTGCCGTATAGTTCGTCCCCGATGGAACCCTTTCTAAAGGTGTTTCGCCATGGACGATGACGAGTTTTGCACCGGCTGCTTTTGCGGTTGCCGCGAGCTTGGGGATACTCTCCGGCGGGACATGGGTCAGCTCGACGCCCGGTACGGCAATGATATCCCAGTGTGACGATGCCAACTCGCAATCAGCAATCAGTTCGGCGATACGGCGTTCCATGCCCCCCGCGCCCATGTGGTCGGCGATTCCGACAGCCGCATAAGACCTGCGGTGCGCCTGGCGAATAAGCTCAAAGGGGCTCAGGATTCCGTCGGAGTTGTAAGTATGGGTGTGAAGGTCATAAATCTGGGAAATCATTCGATACCTCTGCGAGATGATAGGACGTAATATATCGGCTTTGCCCAAGGTAGTCAATGAGGGCATCCATTCGGCAGGTAAGATGGCACCCACCTTTCGCGGAGCGAAAGCAGCTGCTACCTGAGACGTTATGGAACTTTTTTGGCAGAAGCAAGCTCGTGTACTCGACTCAGATTTTTACATGTGTTAAAATTGCATCTAATTTTATTAATCAAATACTATCCGGGAGGGTTGCCATGTCCTTCAAAGGGACGGTATTGATTACCCTCTTCTTCTTCCTGCTGGCGGGTACCGCTTTAGCGGGAGCCAAACAGGAAGAGGAATTGAAGCTCGAGTTCACGTTCGCTGTCTCGGAGCCGAACGTGGTGGAAAAGAGCAAGGAACTACAGAAATCGACCTCGGCGTTCGTGGATAATAACAAGGACGGCCTCTATGATGAAGTTCATTTTGACGGCCAGGTTATTGAAGCGAAGGTTGATGTTGAAGATGCGGAGGGGTTCTCATTCGCGGACGGCACAAAAATGGCCTACTTCCCGACGCGGCTTAACCGGCTTCCCGCTCCCGGCACTTACGAGGTGTTAGGTTTCCTCCATCATTGGGGCGAGGATCTAAACCGTCTGGTGGCCATTATAATCCGGGAAGATAAGGATTATGAGACCAGTGAGGGGATAACCGTTTATGTGATAGACCGTTCGGGAGTGAGGGTCGGCGCGTTGTTCTATATCTTCATGGAGAAGTCATTCCTTCGCTATGTCGAACCGTACCAGAAATGGGTGCAAACCGGGATTGATTTCGCCATAGGCACATCACCGACGGTTTCCAACTATTTCCTGATGGGTAAGGATTTGGGGCTTGTGGATACTGTGCTGGTTATCAATCTATCATTGTCAGGCGCACCTACACCGCCCGGTCAGGATTTAGAAGTAAGGAAATCGGAACCGGGGGTTGTCAAGGAATCTTTGACAATCCATGATACATGGGGTGTGTTCTCCGGGCCCGGTGAGGGCGGAATTTTCAGTACGGTCAACCTGAAAGGTGACAGTGTTTCCGGGAAGATAGATGTGGATAAGGCGGAAGGGCTATCCTTTGGCGACGGCCGTTCACTCGTCTTCTACCCGTCAACTCTGGATGCCTTGCCTGCTTCACCTGCCGAGGGCACTAATTGGGAAATTTTCGGATTTGTGCATTATTTCGATAAGGATGGCAAAATAAACACTGTGCTTGCCGTCTTGCTCGGTCAAGTAGCCGGTGATGAAACCAGTAACGGGATGAGAGTTAAAGTAGTTGATAATGCAGGGATAGAAGTAGGGATCCCGAGGTATTCCTTCTTTCCCATTCGTGCGATGAAAAATCTAAGTTCCTATCCAACATGGGAGAAAAGCGGGAATGATTTCGCCATTGGATTTGCTGAAAATATCAGGAACAGATTTTATTTGGCAAAGGACCTTGGCTTGATTGATAAAATGCTTGTAATAAGCTATCAACTCTATTAGGCGATACCGTTGATGGATATTTTTCAAACGCCCCCGGGGGCGTTTTTTTTTGCCCTGTACAGACCATTCGCGGTTTTAACCGCCGCCGTCGATCAGGCCGGGTTCATCGATTAAGGCGAAAAGGCTGCTGTCAATTCTAAGTTGTTCCAAGCGAGGCGATAACGATGGCGTGTAGTTGCCGGTGTAATAGCGGAGTATTGCTGTCGCCACACCGTGCATAAGGTTTCTCTTAAATCCCCCTTCAGGCTGCGTAAGTAATGAACAATCGACGGAGTTGTTCATGAATGCCGCTTCAATGAGCAAAACACGGAGGTTACCCCGCTGCCTCAATATAAACAGCCCCCTGTCATCCAAACGCGGTCCCACCCCTTCGCGGCCGCCCTGCTTGACCATTTCCTCGTAAGTAAGGTTCAGCAGATCCCGGTAATCGCACTGCTCATCAAAAATTATCATCGGCCCATAGAGTTCCGTTGTAGGCTGCCGGGTTGCATTGGTATGAACGCAAACAAACAAATCAGCGCCGCGGCGGTTTGCATACTCCAGCCGCTCATCGAGTGACAGGTATATATCGGTATTGCGCGTCGTATATACCGTCGCGCCTAAAGCCTTCAATTCATCAGAGAGGAACTTGGACATTTCAAGGTTTAAATCTTTCTCATTTATCGAACCGCGCATGGCGCCCGGGTCGCGTCCGCCATGGCCGGGGTCGATTACAATCACCCGTCCCGCGAGGTCGCCCGGTGAGCCGTGGAAGCTTACCCGTACCTGTTTATCCGGAAGCTCATCGATTGAATAATCGGGTGTCCCAATGATGTCGAATACTACTTTGACCTTTCCTTTGTCATCGGTAACCTTTGCCCTTGAGACGACCCCCACGCCGGGCAAGACCTGTTCTTTTTCGGGAAAACGCGCGCCGGCGAATTCGAGCGTAAGCGCGCCACCACCGCTTCGACGTACCAGGTTCTCCTTCAGTTTTGAATAGCGGCCGCCCGTTATCAACGCCGTGCAGCCGTCGGGGGCGGTGTTCATAGCGATTTTAAAGGGCTCGGGGCCTATCTCTATCCATAACCCATTGGGCCGGGGATTGATGCGGTATTCCGGGGCCAGGCCGTTTTGTTTCTTAAGCTCCAAGACGGCCCTGACTATATCGGGCTTGTTGCTGAACTGGGCAAAACGGAAGTTATTAAAGTTCCCCCCGATTTGGCGCTTTTCAATCACGCCACTATGAATTACCGCTGCATCAAGGTCAATCACCAAGCGGATGGTATCCCCGTCGTCCAATTCAAATGTGGTGAAGCTCCGTTCGTAATTGTATTCAATGGCAACGCCATCAGGGCTTATCTCAGCGATATCAATTACGCGGGAGACATAAAGCGCATTATCTTCCGCACCGCCGTGTATATCGAGCCCGAGAACATCCCTGAAGAAAACGGAGGGGTAGAAAATCTGGCGGTTACGTATGATTGGGGGAGAACCTATATCAACGGTTTTGTCATCTAAGACAAATTTCCTGTCCTTGAGCGAAATGCGCATATCGCCCCGGCAAGTTTTATGTATGATGACGTCATCGTCCGCAACCTCAGCTTTCATGCCAAATTGGTCAATAGTTTCCATCAGGGGGAGGAAATAACCCTCCCGCTTATGGCGTGATTTTTCGGGAAGGGGATGTGAGCCGACGAGAATATCGATATCGCGCGCCATTGCCTCAATATCTGAAAGCAGGAATATGGCGATCGCGAAAAATAACGTAAGGGCAACTCTCAGCGAAGGTCTGATGTAATTACTTACCTGCATCGGGACCTCCTGTGGCTCTTTCCGGCTTGCCGTTCTGCGGCATTTCGGGTAGAGGGTTAAGCGCACCATTCGGGTTGATTTCGTTTATCTTGGAGGGCAAGCCCAAAACATCCGAGGCGGCTTGCCCGTTTATAATCATGTCAAACTCATTGAATGAGAGCAGCTTCTTAAAAGTCAGGCGTAGCGCTGAAATGACCCTTTCATAATCAACCGTGAAGGCTGATTTCGGGTCGGTCATCTCGAAAGCAAGTTTAAGGCGTCCGCCCTCTTGGACAATCCCCCCCGGGTCTTGCAATTTCACGCCTTTCTTGAACAGTGGTTTCAGATATTCCTTGTCTACGCTTATCGGCCCTTCCAGCAGGCGATGCATCGCGGCGGACACAAGGCCGTTTTTAGAAGCGGGTTTGGGGATGAATTCGGTGATGGGTACGATGTATAGTCCTGATAAGTCCGGGAAATACAAGGTGATTTTCTCGGTGTTGCCCTCCGGCATCGGGGCGAATGATATGTTGATGTCAACCGGCGTACGCGGCTGGCTTACATCGGTTCCGTGCGGTAACGCGCTGATATGCCGCCCTTCGAAGGAAAATTCCACGCGGTCGATTTCGTCGAACTCGCATAGAGTATGCACCACCGACTTATAAAACCATTTCTCCGACGTTTCATCGAGGAGTTCCAATGTGTACTGGTTGAAATCAGCACGCGCGGTTTTACCGGCAACTTCAACGCTGAGGATGTTGCATTTAGGCGGGAGCGCGGGAAGGAGGTCCTTTGTGTCTTCAAATGGGCCGAGGCGTAATTCCTTGAGCGTGCGCAGGTAGCGATTTTCAGCCTTGCCCATTTTTACTTTACGTTGGACCGGAATTAGAAATGTGTCGGTACTATCGGGGAAATATAGCGTGATATAAACTTGCTCACCAGTCTCCGTGGGTGACCATATCTCAATTTTAGGCCTGGTTCGCAAATACCATATTCCACCGGCGGCAATCAATACGACAGCAAGGATAACCACCGTCCTGGTGATTGCCTGATGTCTCTGCAGTTTGGCCTTTTTAGTATGGCGCCCCGAGCGCCTGACCATGGTTTTGGGCTTTTTATTCGCCAAGCATGAGCCCTTTACAGCTTTCGCAATTTCTTAATCGCTGCGAAAGCCAATGCTTCCCCCGCCATCCGCGGGGATGGTTCTTTCACAGGCATTATTAATATCGGATTAAATCGGGTTAAGTTATACGGGGTTGGAGAAGCATTTTTCTCAAAAGCTTGTAACAAGAAAGGGGACAGCCCTTGGGACAGTCCCGCCTTTGGCGGGATTCAGATTTTAGCTTGAAGTCCCATATCGCGTTTTGGGACAGTCCCAGGGCTGTCCCCAATTGTCCACCGGAACCTTTTCATATTTCTTGAAAGTCATTTTGTTAGAGTCTCTAAGTAGTATTTTAATAACCCGCTTGCTGACGCGCGCGGTTCTGATGCGTTGCAGGATCCGAACCGCGACCGTTAGGGAGCGGACAAGTCCGCTTGCTGATGCGCGCGGTTCTGATGCGTTGCAGAATCTGAACCGCGACCGTTAGGGAGCAGACAAGTCCGCTTGCTGACGCGCGCGGTTCTGATGCGTTGCAGGATCTGAACCGCGACCGTTAGGGAGCGGACACTTGTCCGCTTGCTGACGCGCGCGGTTCTGATGTGTTGACCGTTCACATCTTCATTTACCCTGCGGGAACAGGCGGGCGATGATGCCGGCGAGAAGATAGCAGGCGAGTGCCGATATAAGAACAAAACGGAAGCCGTAAGACATTGAGAGCATCATTGTCAATGGCGGAGCGGCTACCGATGCGAAACCGTTGATACCCCACGCCCAGGGGATAAGCGGCTCGGCATTCAGCGAAAGCATCTTAAGCCCTGATGGGAAGAGCCATCCCATGAAGAAGCCGATGGGTGCAGTTGTCATGATTGCCGCAGAAGCCCTTATAGCGTAGGACAACCCGTTTACTTTGCCCATCAAAATATCGGCAAAAAGGATATGCAGCCCGCCGAATACTATAATTGAAGTCATACCAATCGTAATTATAGTAAGTGGACGGAGCCTAAGCCTGTTGACGACAATACTTCCCAAGCCGGCGGAAAGAAGGAAACAGCCTATCATGAGGGATGTGGCATAAACCGGCTCGCCGAGGTAGCGCGTGAACCGCAGGATGGATGCCATCTCCAAGGCCATGAAGCCCAATCCCAAGAGCAGGAAGTAGAGCCATATCGCAGCTTTGCCGAGGAACCGCACGGAAGTTGTCCTGCGCAAGCGAAATAACGGGAGGAGGATGAGCACCGTGCCGATTATGGCCACTTCGACAAGTATCAAAACCAAAATCACATAACCGAGTTCTAACCGCCGGAACCAATGGTGGCCGTATGTCTCCATCATCCATGGAAGCGAACGCCAGCGGAAGAAGTTGTAGAAGTACGGGCTATCGTCGCGGGTGGGTCGGATGTTGTACATCCATTCGTCATAGAAAGCTTGGCGATTCGTGCCGAGGATTTTTCTTACCCCTTCACCGATGAATGATTCCGTCGCGCCCTCCTCTCCTGCGAGGGTGCTGGTGGGATGTGCGGCAATATAGGTGGAGTACGGCAGCCACTCGACATCGGCCTTGAGCGTATTTACGGCTTGAGCCGCCGAATCGAGTAGTTTCTGTCCGACGGGGCTCTTGAAGACCACGACTGTAGCGGCAAGGTAATTCCTTACAAGGGCAAGCTGGGTTCTTGGATCATTGACCCCTTGTGACTTAAGGGCGTCCGCAAATGTCGCGAACAATTTGAGCTCGTCTCGCGGGGGAGTCTGGATGCCGCGCGTAACCGCGAGCATGCCGCGCGGGGTGAGCCGGTGTATGGCCAATGCAATCCCTTCGGTTGTCAGAAGGAAATCCTCCTGCAGCGACATAAGGCCGCTTGTACCCGCCGCCATTCCTTCCGCCGAGACGATTTGGATGATGTCGAATGATTCGTTCGTTCTTTCAAGGAATGTACGCGGCTCGTCGCAGATTAATGTCACATCCGGGTTTGAGAAGACGTTGCCGGCTTGTTCGGCTAAAGGGCCGGTTATCAGCGACAATACTTGGGGGTCGGGTTGGACAACGGTTACATGCGATGCGCCGAATCGTCGCGCGAGCCATATATTGACCCCGCCCGTTTCGCCCAATAGAAGGACATCGGGCTTGTCGAGCAGCCTGTATGGGAACGAAGCCGGGGTGTAGTCGAGTATCGTGGCATCTTCAGCGGAATTTATTTTGTATATCGTTCCGGCGAGTTCGCCGTCGCGCAAAATCGCCAGCTGGGGGGGCGGGGGAGTTGTCGCGCCGAGCCCGGCAAATAAAGTGTAATGAAGCAATGGTGATGTGAATACATCCAACCGCCCGCGCGGGCTATGCCGCGTGAGCAGGTGCTCGGCATCGCCCTGGTGCTCCCACCGGGTAAGCATCGAGAGGGTTTTATATTGGTCGATTTGCAGTTGGGGGTTTTGGAGATAGACACATGTGATTATAGCCGCTGAGATGATGACGCTTGCCAGGGCGAAAATATTTTTTCGCAAAATCGGTTTCATATCAAGCCATACTATTGCGGCTATCCATCCGAGGACGGATGCTGCGAGTATCAATCGTCCTTCGGGCAGGATAAACATAAGGCCGACTGCGGCAGCGCCACCTATGGCCGTGCCGAGCATGCTGAATCCGTAAATGAGGGGGGCATCCTTTTTATGCTGCATTAAAGCCAACCCGATTGCGGTCGCACCAAAAAGGAAAGGGATGAGAATCATCAAATTGTATAAGGCGAATACTGCGAGTTGTTTTTTACTGTAGAGGAGATACTGGATGTCAAGGGGCAGGGATTCCGCGAGGGGGAACAATATGGCTATGGATGCCGACATAGCCAAACACATGAGCATAAACGAGGTTTTATAAACCGAGGTCAACCTTGGGCCGATAAGGGTGAGGAGAGTTCCGCTGATGCCGTATCCGAGCAGGGCGGTACTTATCACAAAATATGAAAAATGGTGCCAGCGGGTAACCGACAAAACGCGCATCAGGGCGAGTTGAAGGATTATGATGGCGCACGATGCGAGGAATACGGAAATAGCCGACCGTGTTAAGTCGCTCCGGCCCGGTGATGCCGCGTTCACTGGCCCTCCTCGGCGCGGCCTGTCATGGGCACGAATACGACGGGCAATTCATCACGGGTGCTTACATTCCCTTTCTCATCTTTTGTCACAACCATGAGGCGCTGGTTTTCGTAAGGTCCTCCGATTGGAACAACCATTTTTCCGCCGGGTTTGAGTTGCTGCAGGAGCGGGGGCGGGATGTGGCCGGCTGCGCAGGTTACGATGATGCCGTCGAACGGCCCTTTTTCCTCCCAGCCGAAATAACCGTCGCCGCTGCGCACCTGCACGGTTTCGTAGCCGATGTCCTTCAGAGTTTTACCGGCCCGCTTGGCGAGTTCATCGACGATTTCGATGGTGAATACATACGGCGTAAGCTCGGCAAGGACGGCAGCCTGATAGCCGCTGCCGGTGCCTATCTCAAGCACGCGGTCATCGGGGACAACATTCAGCAGTTCGGTCATGTATGCCACGATATACGGCTGCGAAATTGTCTGGCCATAGCCGATGGGCAGCGGCGAATCCTGATAGGCTGCTTTTTTCAGGGAATCGGGTACAAACGAATGGCGCGGCACATTTCGCATCGCCTCAAGGACTTTCGCATCCTTGATGGTTGGACGTATCGCCCCCGATGTAAACTCGCCGACCATTCTGTCGCGTTCGCTCTGCCGGTCATCGGTACGGGGTTTTGTCCACTGCGATATTTTTTCCGGTTTTGCTTCGGACCCTTGCGCCTGCTGTTGCATCTGTTCAGGATAACCGATGCAGAGTATGTAATATGGATGATATCCATCCGGGAGTTTCAGCAGCGTGGCCAACTGGTCGTCATAGAACGCACCTATCGGTACGCCGCCAAGTCCCATTGCCACGGCTTTGAGCAGGATGTTTTGCGCGGCGTGGCCGATTTCAATGAGGACATAGCGTTCGGCGCGTTCCTTATATTTGACACTCGTCCGCTCGACTACACCGACGAAGACAATCGCGACGGTCGCTTTGGCCACAGGTTCCTGACCGACGGCGGCTTCGGAGAGTTGCTTGCGCAGGTCGCCGTCAAGATAAGGTTCCAAGCGGTTTTCGGAGGGGATGTAATGCAAGACGCCATCAGCGGTAACCAAATAAAGCTCGAGGGGATAGAGGGCCCCGGCCGATGGAGCGGTCCTGAAACCCCTCGTTGGTTCGGTGATACCTTGCCCGGCCCATGCGAGCGCGAGAAGCTGCTCGCTTGAAAGTGGCGTGGGCGCGAAAGTGCGCATTGACCGCCGTTTAATGATTGCATCATCCAATGTCATTTCACTTGGGATGACTGGCTTGACGGCTTCGGCCGATGAAGCACCCTGCGCGTAAGCCGCTCCGGATTGATTAAGCGATTCAGCAGCTTTACCGGATTTGTCTGATGTCGCTTTAGAAGAGCATCCGGCTGAAAGTAGGAATATAAGACCGATAAATATGATTTTAGTTTTCATTCGGCACCCTCCCGAGTAAGTCTTTTGACCATGTTCAATTTTACCCTGACGGGTGAATTATTGCTATCCATCCAAGTTAATCGGGTATGCGGTTCATGATGTTGTATTGACAAAGGATGAAGTGATGGGGCTTATGGGGAACCTTTTAATTTCGAGAAATCCGCCGACAGGGAGTGTGCGGCTTAGTGAATGGCTTGAGGAGAATGCCGAGGTGGTTGGGAGCAGATATTTTTCAGAACTGAAGAGGCATTATTGATAAAAAGATGCCGGTTGGAAAACCGGCGTACCCAGTAAAATCACCCACATCCTCGAAGGCTCGGCTGTGGGCGCCACCCAAGGCTGCACTGGGAATGCTGACTTTCGAGTCGGCAGCCGGTCTGAAGACCGGCGTTCCAAGACACGCCCATTCTCACAGGCTCGAATGGGCGTGGCACACGAGGTGATAAATTCCATTTAAAGCGAGCAAATATATAGGTTAAAATCAATAGTAGATAAAATGCATAAAATGAAAAAAAACGTGACCCACAATCCCATTTCGTGGGTCACGATCATTCTCTATTGGTGACTATCCTTTGTCCTACTTCTGAATATGGAACGTCCAGGCAGCCGGATATTTGATTTTCATTGCTTTATCCCATGTCATCGAGTTGCCGCCCGGGGTCGCCGGGTCACCTATTACCGCGGCTACAGTCCACGTGTAATCGGTACCGCCAAGGTCATACAGAATCTGGTACCAGTTGGGGGGGAGTATGGCGGTATCGGTGTTAAGCCACCAGTAATAGAATGGGTCGATGGGTGTGAACCCCGTGAGTTTCGCGACATACCAGGTTTTTGTTTCATTAGCAGCGAGGACTTTGTTCCATGTGAATTCGGTGGTATCGGCGACGACGGTATTATTAAGCGGTGTCAGGAGTTCCGGCGGGTCCTTGTATATAGTCCACCAATCGGAATAATGGTGCACGGGCGGGGATGGCTTCTCGATAATACTGACGCGCCATTCCCATTTGCCGTATTTCAGCATGACATCAACTATCTGCGGCGGGACGGAAATAACGTTTCCGAATACGGGCATATTCGTGAAGGGTGCGAACGGCACGCCGTCCAACTTTGCATCGAACCAGAACTTGCCGTCATAACCGGGCTTGCCGTCCCATGTAAATGCGATCCACGAGCCGACTTCATAGTGGACCTCATCGGTGGGGCTTATCAAGATTGGGGCCAGCAAATCCACATAAGGAACGCTCATAGTGACATGGACAGCATCATCGCCGCCGTCTGAACTTACGTCGAAATAATACTGATAGTCGCCCGGGTTAAGACCGGTCCTGTCGACGGCTACCGTCACTTCGCTTACCTGCATCGGCGTAATTGCCCCGCTGTACTTGTCCGCGTTGACCCATAACGGTTTGCCGAACAAAGGTATGCTCCAGTGCAGGACACTGCCTGCCTCGCCGGTATTGGATATTATGAAACTCTTAACGTCGTAGTCCTCGCCGAATTCAAGGTTGTGGATATTTATTTCCAATTGCGGGACGGGCATATGGACGGACATATATATATGCACAACCGCGTCGCCGCCATCTGAGGTGAAGTACATATCATAAGTGTATAACCCCGGTGCAAGGCCCGTTCTATCAACAGTGACAATGACCCCGCCCTGTGGATGCATCTCATCGATTTTTCCGTAATCGACATTCGTCTTCAGCCAGGATGGGTATTCATTGGGTGGGCTGTGGTCGATCTGCCAATTCAATTCCCCGCCACCGGCATTAGTGATGAGGATATTCTTCTGGATGGCGACCTCGCCAAAGTAGAGATCCAGCGGTTCGATGTGAAGCTGGGGGATAAGAGGGTTGGGGACTTCCATCGAGATATGAACGGTATCATCCCCGGCGTCCGAGGTGACCTGGATATCATGCGTGTAAATGGACGGCGTAAACCCGCTCCTGTTAACCATAACCTGGACGGTGTCGGTTTCGTCCTGGGTGGTGCCGTGGGTGACATCGACGCTAAGCCATCCAGGGAAGCCGGAGTCATCTATATCCCATGTAACCGTACCGCCGCCGGTGTTGTTGATATGGAACGGTTTGACGGTTGATACCATACCGAAATTGAGGCTTGTGGGGTGGACATAGAGGTTCGGGTCAGGCGGAACGACATTGATATAAGCCTCAGCGAATCCCGTGAATGCTTGTCCGACAGCGGTTGCTATGGTGTCAACACTGATGTGTTTCTTGACCAAAGATGGGGCATTGAGCTTGACATGCCAGGTTATCATGCAGTTATTGCCCGGCGCAAGTGATGTTGGGCCGAGTTCCAGAGGAGTGGAGCCGCTTTCGAAAGTCATATCAGTATCAAGGGTCAATATGGCCTGAGTGTTCCTGATTGTGAAATTACAGTTGTTCGTGATAGTGGCATTTATATCGACTTCGACGCTAACCGGCATCGGTTCGACATAGCTGAGCAGGGGGTTCAAATTCGGCAGGGTCAATGGGCCGGTCAATACGCCGCCGGTGGCCGCGATTGCATAATCCCAGGTCGGTGAGATCGAGGGTATGTTCTCAGCACGGATTTTATAAATAACATCATTGGGCGTGCCATCGGCCAAATACCTTCTGTTATCATAGGTTTTATTCTGGGAGCCAAGCGCCGCACCGGTGGTATCGTCCCAAACCTGCAGATCAATGTCGGCATAATATGTATCCAAGCCGGATACATACCTATCCCAAAGAACCATAACGGTATCGGTGGCTGAATGGGAGGAGTGCCTGTAGAGCCTGTATTGATCCTGGGAAATTGTGTTTGAATCGATGTTGCCAATATTGAGCAGTGTTCGTGCAAGGTTCATGTAACCGTAACCGGTATAAACGTCCGGTCCGTCGGTTCCCGGTCCGGCTAAATTGGAGTTCCAGTCGTCGGCTGTATTTGTGAGCATCGCGCGTACTTCCAACGAGCTTGCCATGCCGGCGTCAAAAGCAAGCGCCGTGGCTCCCGCGACATTTGGAGCGGCCATGCTCGTTCCGGTCATTGATATGAAATCAGGGCCGGTTTCCCAATTGGTGTTGCAGGACATTATGTTGGAGCCGGGGGCGCATATATCAGGCTTGACGCGCGTTTCGCCGCCGGGAGTGATTGCCGGACCCAGCCTGCTGCTACCCGCGATGGCGTCATTTGCCCTGTTTACATCGCTCATGTCGTTCATATTACCTACGGCGAACGCATTGTAAGCGTCCGAGGGCATGGTAATTATGTTGTCGTCGCTGCAGATTGCCATGGGCGTGTTACCTGCGGCGATGGACCATAATTGGTCATAGAGGTATGTTGACTCGTCAACGAATCGTGAGGCGAAGTAATTGCCGTCCCTTACACAGCCAACACCGGGTCCCCACGCCCAACTAAAACTGATTGTCTCAGCGGGGTCCGCAACTGTGCCGCCCATACCTGCCCATGCAAATGCCTGCTCGACAGCAGACCAATTACCACCAACGCAAAATTTACCATTGTACATTTTGTCAAGGCCGTAACCGATGCCCCTGTAAAGCGCATCGGTGCTGGACACAATACCGGCGCAGTGTGTGCCGTGGCCTGCACCCGAGCCCCAGTCGGTATCGTCGGTCGTGCAACTCCCGCCGAACGATTGTGACTGTCCGGGGGCATAATGGGAGGCGAGGGCCGGGTGAGTGGTGTCGCAACCAGTGTCAAATACCATCACATCGAAAGTGCCGCCGGTGTAACCCGCCCCCCACATTGCGGGCGCGTTGACCGATCCGCCGGCGGTATCCAACTGCAGGGAGAGCATGAAGTCGTGCTCAACATATTCGATGGAATCCAGGGCTGCGATTTCACCGATATGCTTGACCTTCGTTTTTATGAAAATGACATTTACAATGTAATCCTTTGAAAGGATTTCAGTTTCATTGATTCTCTCAACCTCATCTATCGCGGGTTCCTGGAGGGGAGCGATGTAGGCTTCGAGTTCCCGGGTGACATAGTCAGCCCTGCGTTCCCTGAGGCTTTCCAAATCACGTACCATGGGTTCCAGGTCGCGTTTGCCCAAACCGTATTTGCCCAGGATTATTTTGTATTGGTTTATGACCCACGGGTCACCTTGCATGAATGCCTGCAGATAGTCGTCTTCAAATTTCGAAACGTCAGCCTGGGCATTCCTGTAGCGCCTCTTAATCTCGTCGCCGACTTCTTTTATCCTTGGGTATGCGGCATCGGCGTTGGCTTTTATTGATGCATAGGTGCCGGGTGAATTGCCCGTTACATAGGCGATTATGCTTATTTCATCTTCCTGCACAGACGGGTCATAATACTGTTCCAGGAGGTCTTTGCTCATTTTGAATGTACTGAGGATTTCCTGGGTGGGAGATAGCTTAGGCCCAACGATTTCGAATTCAATGAAACCCCAAAGGGACCTGCCCCCGCTATCGGCCTTTATAAGGCATCCGTTGGGTACATTTTCAATTCCGGAGATGCCTTCGGTACTGCTTGCAGTTGCTGTCGCGGAAATGCTTCTAACATCTGTATACCCACTAACCAGAGAGTTGCCAAGGGCGTTGATATCGGATACCATTTGCCCGCGCAATTTTGCACCGACAATTTTATAATCCTCGCCGAGAGCCCCCTCTATTGACCCGCTCCAAAGCCCATCAGACTGGTTGTACGCAAGGAGGATATCCATCGACCCCCACTTGGGCGTAGTCAGAATATGCACCGCATCGACATCATCCTGCCAGTCCCATACTCTTAATGAGAGTCTGTCGCCCATGAATGAAAAATCGGAGAAGCCATAGGGTTCCTTGCAGTTGCCAGGGTAGCTCGCATCGATGATCAACTTCAAGGCCCTGAATTGGGGGTTGGGGGGGAAATGGAGCTCGCATGTTTCGGTGAATGATTTGCCGGCGCCAAAAATACGGTTTGGCTGATCTTTGGCGAATGCAACGAAGGAGTTTACCTGTACGTTACCGCCATCATCGAAGAGTCCTGTTGCGCCATCGGCGTTTACGAGGTAATAGCGGGGGTCATCGGAGAGTATTATAGCCCTGACATCATGCCCGTCAACATTGGGATAGGGGTTTCTCAAAGCCAGGTTGAATTTAATTATCCCGTTGGCTCTCGTAAGGCTCAGGAATTCGAGCGTGACGCAGTCGTCGCAGATGGTGGGTGAAATAAGTGAGCCGACATCGTAATGATGAGTTGATTGACGGATGGAAGTAAGGTTGAATACTTCCGAGGCCGGGTCGAGGTTAATCTCGAACATTCCCCATACATGGTGCTCTTCGGTACCGGCGGGTGTTGTATCAGCATCCTTAAAGGGGGATGGCCCTTCCCCGTTGAAGCCTGGAGCGGTAATTGAACCGCCGCCTGAGCATCCCAACATTACAATTATGAAGGCCGCTGCAAGTAGAAAAAATGAATGCCTCATCGATCTCTCCTCGGCGGGTTTGATATCCCGTGTTTAATGCTTTAATGCAGGGATACGAGCGGAGCATATCATATTGATTATATCGATAAAAGTAGGGTATATCAAGTGGTGGAGGCATCTTGCCTCCATAGAAATAAGGCGGGCGGGACGCCTGCACCACAATAAGAAACTAACCCCGGGTGGCGCCCACAGCCGAGTCTGCGAGGATGTGGGTGATTGCTGTATGGGATAAGAATTCCTATTAAATGGGATTGGTCTAATTTATATTATTTATTGGAAATTAACTGTCAACCTCGATACCTATAATGCTGACATCGTCTGAAATATCGGAACAGCATCTCCATTCAGTAAGGCGTTTAATAAGGCCTGAGATACTTTCATCCAAGTTCAAATTTGATAACGCAACGAGGTTGGAAATGATTCGGCCCTCGCCGAATTGTTCACCGGCGGGATTCATGGTTTCACTTACGCCATCAGTGTAGAAATATATGCGGTCACCGGGTTTTATATCATAGGTGGATTGGGAGTAATCATAATCCTGAATTATTCCTAAAGGTATATCTTCCGGGGGTATATGGCGGATGAATCGGCCATCGGAGATGTGAATCGGGTAGGGATGCCCGGCCCTTGAGTAGGTAAACAGTCCGGACTTGGGATCTAAAACCCCGTAAAGGAATGTAATAAATTTACCGCTGGGATCGGTGGAATAGGCATGTGCATTAAGTCTTACAAGGACATTTTTAGGAGGGGCGACGCAGAGTTCGCCGCTTGAATTACTCTCAAAAAGGATCCTGTAATTCGGTTTTTGCGGTGCGAGCAACCAACTGAGGGATACTGCTTTTAGTGCTGCGGGGACCCCATGCCCGGCTACATCGAGGATGTAAACCGCGACATGGGAGTCATCGAGCGGAACTAAATTAAACAGGTCGCCCCCTATCTGGTTGCACGTTGTGAAGTGATAAGCGTACTTAATCCCGGGAAAAGAAACCCCAGCCAGGGGGAGCATGTTCCTTTGTACAATAGCCGCTGCTTCGAGGTCTTGCTCCATCTGCACGTTCGCCTTGGAAATTTCCGCCAACTTCCTGGCCAGTTCATTTTCCAGCCTGACAATTCTCTGGCCTGCAAAAAGGCGGGCTTGTAACTCAAACTGGTTAAACGGTTTTGCGATAAAATCATCCGCTCCCGCGTTGATGCCTGCAACGAGATCATCAACCTGGGATTTGGCGGTGAGGAGGATGAAGTAAGTATAGCAGCCATTGCTGTTGAATCCGCGCACAAATTTACACAGGTCAATTCCGTCCACATTGGGCATCATCCAATCGCTTATGATAAGTTGGATATCCGAATGCGCCTGGTATAAATTCCATGCCTGTGCCCCGTCAACGGCTTTGAGCACCTCGTAGCCCCATTTTTGAAGCATTGATTCGAGGATTTTCAGTGATACCGGGTCATCTTCGGCAATGAGTATTTTTCTGCAGATTTCGCTCACTACTGCTAATCCTTGGGCGATTTTAATGGTCCCATGGGTTCGATAACCATTATATTCGCTGCCATTTCCACGACCTTCGAAATCTCGTTTTCAAGGGAAACCACTTTGCTCTTGATGGATTCAAAATCATCACTATCGGCCATGTTCTCAATTTCCTCCGCCGCTTTTCTTACTCCCTCGGCGATGATATTCGCCGCTGCTCCTTTCAATGTATGGGCAGCTAACTTGATGCATGCTTTATCGCCGTCGCGCAAACCGTCTTGCAGTTTTTCCAGCTGGACCGGGGCAAAGTCGACGAATATGTCAAGTACTTCTCTCAGCACTCCCTTGTCGCCGCCCATTTGTGCAAGTGCTCTCGCAACATCGAGCACCGCTGTTTCGGGAGCATCCTCAATATCCCCCGTGGGGAGTCCGGAAGCTTCTATAGCTTTTCTCTTCCCTTTAAGCCAGCGGTTGATTTTATCCGACAGTTCGTTCACATCGATGGGTTTTGAGATGAAATCATCCATTCCGGCTTGCAGACATCTTGTCTTATCGCTACCCATTGTATGAGCTGTCATAGCGATTATGGGCAAGTTATGCCAATTGGGGTTGGTGCGGATAATAGCGGTTGCCTCTATGCCGTCCATTTCGGGCATCTGAACATCCATGAGGATGACATCGTAGTAGGATTCTTCCATCGCGGCGATTGCCTCGCGGCCATCGGCCGCAATATCACAGTCGTATCCCAAACTGCCTAAGATGGACTGGCCAACTCTCTGGTTTACGGGATTATCCTCGGCCAAAAGTATGCGCAGCTTCGTACTATCGGTTTCTTGGGTTTTAGCCTTTGTGGGGGCCTCCGACACCTGGTCTTTATCCTTGGTTTCGGGATGGCATATCGCTAAAATCGACTCAATCAATTTCGACCGTTTGACAGGTTTGTAAAGCAACCCTGCACAACCCAACTCCTTAAGGGATTCCCAATTCGTCTGCCCGCCTATGGATGAAAGGATGATGACCGGAGTTTCATATAATTCACTATCGAACCTGATTGCCTTCAGGATTTCCAAACCATCCATTTCGGGCATTTCCATATCGAGCAGAACAAGCTCGAATGGTTCCCCTGCTTTAAATTCCGCCCTTAGAAGGTCAAGCGCGTGGGAACCGTTATTGGCTTCGTGTGTAATCAAGCCGAATGAAGACAGCATTTCCTTTATGATCAGCCGGTTCATGGGATAATCATCAACAACAAGGGCTTTCATGCCTGCAAGCTCGCGCATCTTCTTTTCCGAAGGCAGTTCCTTTTGCCCCGAAAGATTTAGTGTTACGGTGAAAAAGAAGGTGCTGCCTTCGCCGTATGTGCTTTCAACCCATATACGTCCGTTCATCATTTCCACGAATCTTCCTGCAATAGCCAAGCCCAACCCGGTACCGCCGTATTTCCTTGTTGTGGAACCGTCAGCCTGGACGAAATCCTGGAAGATGGCTTCAGTTTTATCAGGGGGGATGCCGATACCCGTGTCCTTGACCGAGAAGAGGAGTTTCACTTTGTCCTGTATCATCTCTTCGAGGTCCACCTCAACCGACACTTCCCCCTTATCGGTGAATTTGATTGCGTTGGCAACCAGGTTGGCGACGATTTGTTTAAGCCGCAATGGGTCGCCTCGTAATGAGGAAGAGACGCCCGGTTTAATGCGGTATGAGAATTCCAATCCCTTGGCATGCGCCTTGGGTGCGAAGGAACTGGCCTGATCCTCGAGTATCTGGCGGAGGTCAAAATCGATTTCTCCCAACTCAACCTTGCCTGCTTCAATTTTGGAAAGGTCAAGTATATCGTCGATGAGTGTTAACAGCGTGTTGGCGGAGACCTTGACTATTTCCAGGAATTCGCGCTGCTCCTCTGAGAGGTCGGTGCTGAGAAGCAGGTCGGTCATGCCAATGATGCCGTTCATGGGGGTGCGTATCTCATGGCTCATATTGGCTAAGAACTGGCTCTTTGCCTTTGTTGCGGCAGTGGCTTCGGCAGCCAAGAGTTTTGCCCTTTCGATGGCATCTTCCAATTGGCTGTTGGTTTCCACCAATTCCCTACTGACCGTTTCCGCTAATTCCTTCTGGTGTTTGAGTTCCTCTTCAGCCCGCACACGTGCAATTACACTTCCTGTTTGGGCCGCAATCAATTCAAGGGTGGTCCGGGTTGAGACCGGGACTTCATCTAATGTATGGGACCCGACATCAAGGGTGGCGATAACCTCTGATTCATGGAATACGGGTATTAAAGCTATGGCCTTGAGACCTTCCGCCCGGATGGCTTCAATCGTCCGAATATTCAGGCCCTCGGGATTATCGTATATGAGCATTCCGCCCCTGATAAGGCTAACGCCAGGTGAATCGGTCTCATAGTTGGAGATTTGCGCGACACATTCAGGGGAAAGCCCTTTGCAGGCAATAAGATTCACTGCACCTGTTTTATGGTCAAAGGCGTAAATCGCCCCACTGTCCATCCCCGTAACCTGGATCGCGGCATCGAGGATTGAATTCAGGACATCATTGAAATCGGTAGCCGCGCTGAGGGAGATGGCTAACTCACGCTGGATTGAACTAAGTTCCTCGGCCCGTTTTCGGTCGGTGATATCACGGCTGACACCCAAAAGACCAACGGGTTGCCCATCTTGATTACGCAGAAAAGCTGCCCTGACCTCAACCCAGACGGTGGAACCATCCTTCCGCATCTGTTGTACTTCCAGGGTTCTTGTCCTTGTTAAGTCAACAAGTGTGGTCCCTTCAAACGCGAGTTCTTCCCGAATTGCCCTGATGGCAAAGGCATGTGATTCCGAACTCAGTGTCTCTTCCAGTGACAATTTGACTGCTTCCTCAGGTGTATAGCCGGTTAAATGTTCAATAGAGGGGCTTATATAGGTAAACCGCAGGCTCATATCCATCGTCCAGATGACATCAGAGATATTTTCAGCAAGCAAGCGGTACAATTTTTCGCTCTTCCGCAGAGCAACTTCGTACTTCTTACGGGCAGTGATATCCGTCGAAATGCAGGCAAAACTATGGTTTGTCTTCTCGCTGCTCAGGATAGGGCTTAATGATACTTGCCAAGTAATCGTTTCACCATCGGACCGTATAAAATCAGTTTCAAATGAAGCCCCTTCACCATGTAATACGCGCTTAACTGCTTCTTCGACTCTTGTGTGGCAATCCGCGGGACACATCTCCGGTAATTGCTTACCGATGACTTCCGACTCATCCCTTCCCATTGCCACAAGGCCGTTTTGATTGATTGCGAGACAGCGCCCTTCATTATCAAACAGGCATATGCAATTCGGGGAGCCCTCGACCAGTGTATGGTATAGATATTCCGCTGCGAGAATACGCTCGGCTGAACCTCGGAGGTTCTGATATATTGTGAAGAAACCTATCAAGAGAAAAGATATGAACATAGTGACGGCAATTGGGCCAAGGCGGTTTAATGCGATTATCCCTCCCCACTCACTTTCGTCCATATCCATACCAAGGATTGCCAGAGTTTGTTCCGATGCCGGGTCTATTATTGGAACCAACCCTGAAACCCATATGCCCCAGGCATCGGGGAGTGGCCCTTCGATATAGGGTTCTTGATTTGTAAACAAGGCGGTGAGTTCCGGGGTGGCTTCCTCGTACGGTTCGCCGGGATAACACAATGGCTCGTTTGGGTCTGTAAAGCGTTGCGGTTCAGAATCCACGAGGAAAATTACCCCCCCGTCTCTTAGCCCCATCAAGTAAATGAAGCGGACATCATCCTGGATGTTCCCTACATCGGTGAGTTGCGTTTTAAGGCGGTTGTAATCCGGCGAAGGCTCATCGTCCATAGTTCCCGTGAGCGTTCTGACTCTCTGGGGATCCACCGAGGCGGCTACCGCTTTGGTCCGGGTCAGCAGATCATTCCTTATTTTCGCATCTGTGTTTTTGCCGACTAAATAAGTGGCTTCCAAGCCACCCGCAAGGACGGCAACAAGCAGGATGATTGACCAGATGGTGTAGCTTGGCTGGGGTCTTAAACCGCGGGATTCGGTTTCAGTCCGGTGGATGGCTTCGGAATATCCCCAGATGGCAAAAGCTATGCAGGCCGCAAGAATCCCTAAAAGCAGGCGAAAGTGAAATGTAAATGTATTTATCAAAGCATCATTACTTATTACCGCGGAGGTGGAAAAAGGAATTTTCGAGCTATCGCCAATAGTTACGACCGCGTATATAAGCATGCCCGTTGCTGCCAGCTTTAGCCAATGACCATTCGATTTCGCTGTTTTTGCGGCATTAAACAAGGCATAGGCAGCCCATAGACCACCGAGGAATCCTAAAACATATCTTGATGCGACATCGATTCCTGTGGTTCCGAATACACTGCCTGAAGCGATGATGGCGAACAACGGGATATAGACCCACCTTCCACAACTTTTTCCTCTTGCAGCCATCAGGGATGTTCTGCTGAATTCGATTAGAAATGCATAGGATAGGGCCATAAGGGCTATGTGGATACCGAGAAGTGTCTGGTTCCACACCAGGCCTATGTTAACTACATTCAACCATTCACTTGCGCCATGGGTAAGGCCGAAAAGACCGAGCCATATCCTGGGAAGCATGTGTTTGCCTTGCTCCTTGAAGGCAAAACACACATAAGCCAGCATAATAAACCCGAAGCCGCAAACGAAAGAGATGTAATCAGCCTGGTTTCTTATGAAGTCGTTATACATTTTTCATTCCCCATTCTCCATCAGCAAATCAAGCCGACTCATCAAGGGAATTTCCCCTGATAAGAAAGCTTCACAGGTTGAATCTATGTACATTAACTTCCGGAATGGGAGGAATAATTAATTAATCGGATTTAGTATGGTTGAATTGGGGTCGGTTCAAATGATATTCATTGCTGCTTTCACGGTCGGGCCAATTCCGATAAGAGCGATTGAAATTGGACTGGTGACTGGGACAAAATAGATGTTTCGGGATGCCCATGAGCCTGTTGAAAAAGGCCGAATTGGGGACGGGCCTGATACAAGTGACCTTGAAACCCGCATCCAAAGCCAAGCAAATCAGGCCCGTCCCCAATTTGGCCCCTCATCTCGAGTTTTAGCCTGCTTTTTCAACACCCAAAAGGTGTCCCGATACATCAAGGGTTTTCCAGCCCCTTCGCAACGCCGATTTGTGTGCCTTCCAACAGCGGGGACGTCACCTCGACAAACCGTCGTCCTCGCCGAAGGCTCTCCTCAGCCTGCCAGTCGTGGGGATTCCACAGGTAGTCGGCGGCTGTCGCCAAATACACAAGCGCCTCAGTATCAAAATTATCAGGAAGTTCATTATAACCGGTTCCCAAGGCTACATTGAGGTGGACACCCTCAAACAGCCGGTGCAGGTCTTTAGGTAAAAGCCCCCCGTTGAAAACAAAGCCCCCTTGTTGCCCCTCGACTTCACAGGCAAATGCTGTCTCGACCGCGGGTCCGGCACGGTTGACCCACAGGAACGGCCGTCTTCCCGCTATTCGTGTCCACTCCTCAACCTGCTCATCGCTTAGCGGGTCCGCTATCAATATGCCCATCCCTGTCCATAGCGGCCAAACCCTGGCGGGTACCCGGGACAATGTGCGCCCGAGTTCAGATGTGGCGATCCCATGATATTGCTCGGCTCCTTGTACCGGCGGGCAGTAGAGGATGCAAGCTCCGGGATAGGTTTCTGCCAACGTCCTGTAAACCAGGTTAAGAACATCGGCAATCGGCACTTCGGCACTCCCGGGCCAGTCATTGTAATCGACCTCGATTCCGCTTGCCCCCTGGGCCATAATCCAGCGCAGGTATTCGGCATAAGCGGCGAGATCTTCCGGAGATGAGAAGTCATAAGCCCCCGTTGCATCGCCGATATCTCCCCGAAAAGGGCAAAAATAGACGATTGACTCAAGCGTACCAGCGCGCCGTAATTCCGGGCAAAGTCGCCTGATATTTTCCGGGAAGTGGGGTTCCGGCTGCCTGGAATGGTCACCGTGATACTGCAGCCCGATGTAACTCAGCTTACATGCAGAGAGCCAACGGGCGAGATGTGCGATGGAATCAGGTGGGTTCAACGAGGCACTTGTCTTGGCGAGCCGTATGGCTATCTCGGGGTAATCCAGGACTTCACCGGCAGGAAGGGACAGGTCACCTGCTTTATTTGTTGCCAGGAGTTGGCACAGAGATACAATGCCGTAATAAATGCCAAGCGGATATGGGGCTTCAATTTTGATTGCGACGTGCTTTTCCGTCTCCTGGATTGCTAAATGGTAAGACTGCTTCATGCGTTCAATCTCGAGTTGCTCCCGGCAACCGTGGGCTTGAAGAAGGTTTTGCATCGTACTTTCGCTGCAATATGCCACCATCACCTGCCCCGAAGGGTCCCGCGAGAGGGCATAACCGAGCCTCTCAAGCCGCTTGGATAACAGCGCGATGCCTTCGGCGACGGGCCCCGTCTCTCCATCGGGGATGCTGATTTTCAGATCTGCCCTGGTATGTACCAACGTTATTGCCGTTGCTGAAAGATTCTCAATCTTTGGCCGGGGGATAATGCTGCTCTGCACGGTATTAACGCTTGCGTTCCTTGGGGCGCAATGCAGCCCGCATATAATAATTAAAATACAAGAAAGGGTGGCGAAGCGCTTTATCATACGGAACTCCTGTTGCCGCATAAGCAGTTTCGTTTATCATTGTCGTAAGAAGTATACCACGGGGGGGGAAACTGAAGCTGGGTATACAGTTCATCGACTAACCCTGTGGGCATTCATGCGATACTTCATCTGAAGCCATATCTCCCTTGACGAGGGCTTCTTTTTTTGCCCGACTCCATCCTTTAAGCTCACATTCGCGTCGCATTGCCGATGACTTCGTTTCATGCGCTTCGGAATATACTAATTTGACCGGGCGTCTTGCCGCCGTGTAGGCTGCGCCTTTTCCCTGATTATGCTTGGCAAGGCGTTTGGATAGATTGTCTGTATAGCCGATATAATAATGCTTGTCGGCACATTCCAGAATATAGACCCAGTAATTCGCTTCCATTAAGATTATTATCGCTGAGTTGCTTAAATACAAGCCCATTCAATAAGGTTCAATATGGGATTGTTATGCCGCACACATAGAGGGGGGAAGCGTGTCTGAAAAATGCTTCACTGATTTTTTCAAATCAGCCTTCTTGTAATAAAATTTGCACTGATGTGTTTTTCGTCCCTTTGAATTTCGAATTTGATTTCCCTTCCCTCTTGTGTGAGGAGTTCTCTCAGCTCTCCCAATGTATATTCCCTCGCAGGAGATTCATTGATGGTGGTAATGATATCGCCCCTTTGCAATCCGGCGTTGGCCCCGGGGGAATCATCCATAACTGATTGGATGATGAATCGCTTGAAATCAGGGCCTTTAGCGAGGAGAAAAAGGCCGCTCATATCATATTCATACGGTTTTGGCGATGCTGCATAGGGCTCCAGTATAAGCTGCTTCCGGGAGTAATCAAAGATGACCTTGGTGCGACGCAACAGCGCACCGCCGATAATGCCGTCAAATGCGCCACTTGCGATGACGCCCGATTTATCCTGTGAAAAGACCACCACGGGTTGTGGCACGAGAAATGGGCCTAATTGCATGCTGTCGATACGCCCCACGTAACCCTTGCTTTCCCCGCCGACGCCCCCTCCGACTGTGGCGTAAAGGAATTTCATCTTCGCGTCCAACAGTTTATTCTTCTCCACGAAGGGGGTGTTGAGGAGGATTGCCATGCGCGTACCTGTATCCACGACAAATGTCCCCGCAACGGGCTGCATCCCCGGAAGCGTCAGTGCGCACTTGATGGCCGGCAGCTGGCTGATGAACTCGAATGGGATTACCCGTCCGGGGCCTGAATATTCATAGGATACCGGATTGTACAGGCGGATTGCGTCGTTGGCATAATCGATTTCGACAACGTAGAGGCTTATAAAATTGTAACCAACTGTCCCATCTAATGAGCGGCCTTCGTACTCCGACACATGACCCAACTCAATAACCATCGCGGGTTGGTTGACAAGCTTCAGCCCATTGATGTCAAAATCAATGCCGCTTATACCGGCTATCTTGACCTGGGTCCCCTCACCTGCTCCAACATGAACCGTTTCTTCGCCATTTACTTTGAGCCCCAATAATGCAGCGACATCCCAGTCTATTGTAGAGCTATAGCTTGAGCCGGTATCGAGGATGAACCAGTAGGGGGCGGAATCGTTGATCCGCACCTGGACGAACGGCTTGTTGCTTGAAATTTCGCAGGGGAATTCAGCGACGTATGAGGGCGCGATGGTTTCAGCTTCGGCGGGTTTGGCCATGCCCAATGGAAAGAATGCCGAAACTTGACCCCATAGAAAAAAGCAGAAGAAAACGGCAAGAAGTATTAGCAGGGGTTTTATGCGGTTCATATAAAAAATATATTACACGAAAACAATGTTGTCAAATATGGGGTTCCTAAGTCCTTATTTTAAACCGTTTTAGGACAGGTGTGTCCCAAAACATCACATTTCCCACAGGTTGAATCGCAAATGTTATAAGTTCTTCACCAAAGGTGCTTGTTTGCAAATGCACGGCCAGAGCCCGATTTCAGATATCTTTCGAAAGCCACTGCATTTGAATCGTTTTCGAAAGCTATAAATGTTATAAGTTTCCAGGGAATATATTTAGAGGTATGCGGCGAGCCGCCTGCATTATGCTTCGCAAGCCGAGCATTGACGTCATCGGTCAGCCCAACATACTTCTGGTCGGGATAACTGATGGTTCGCAGTAGATATACATAGTTCATTTTCCAATTCCTTGAAATTCTGCTTACTTGGCTCGCAGCCTTCGCCTGGAAAACTAAGGCAGTTTTTCGGGTGTTTCTTGGCCTGCCAGCCGTAGCCTGGGAAACTGCCGGTGATATCAGATGTCCGCCTTCGCTCTGAAGACAGAGCTACGACGGACAGCCTTCGCCTGGAAAACCAAGGCAGTTTCCCAGGCGAAGGCTGGAGGCGGCGGGAGTCGAACCCGCGTCCGGAACACAAGAACGCCGACCTTTTACGCGTGTATCGCCGGTTTATTTCTTACCCCTCCCGTTGCCCCGGCGCGGGCGTGGAAGGGGGCAGCCTCCTTGGTTTTCGCCCACCACCCAAGAGGCCCGGATGATGAGCTATCCGGTCTTGTCGGCGCCCTTACCTCGACCGGCCGGAGAAGCCGGGGCAGGACGGCTGCCTAAAAATTAGGCAGCGTATGAATAGGAATTGGCATTTAAGCCGTTGCACCCGTTTAACGAGCCCGGTGCGATCTCGACGCGAAAACCGACGTTCATAATGCCCGTCGAAACCATCGCGCCCCCATGTGTGTATTATTTTACTATGGGGAAGGGAAGGGCGCAAGGGGGGGAGACTATCTGAGGATATTGTTTTCCCAGTTAGGACTGAAAGCCTTCCTAAAAAAGCCAATTCTTTTAAAGCCTAAATGCAAGAAAAAATGTAGAATATGTTCTATTTAGTCTCTTTTTTAGCAAGGCAGTCCAGTAAGATTCTTTTTAAATCAGATTTCGATTCGATTGCATCTGCCATTGCCGCCCAATTCTTCTCAAGAATTTCACTATTGCTAACGTTTTTCAAGGCTATGCATAGAGCCTTGCTGAAACCAGAATACGGTTCAGCAAATATCCATCCCCAGTTTTCCTCAATAGCCCTATTAAAATGGGCACCTGCCTGCTTCGTTATGTTTCCGAGGCTGATTATAAAAACACCATGTTTTCCACGTCGGCGCTGATATAACGATTCGCTTATTGTATATTCCGAACCGATTTTTCTCACTACCATCAAAAACAGTTCAATACAAGTCCTGTTGATAGAGATGTGGACTTCATGGTGGCTGTTTATTGTTTTGACAGAATGGCGCTTGTCTGAATTGACAATCTCCTCAAAGTCCTTCAATACTGCTTCGAACACCTGATTTTTCGGGAGCCGTGTGTAATCGATTAGATTCTTAGCCTCTGCTGGCAAATGCGGACTTTTGCCTTCAACTAAACGCTTTATTTCCTCTGGGGTTGCTAAATCTGATGTTTCACCTCTTCTTATCCAAACCTCGTTTTTCCTATGGCAATATTCCTCTCCGTGATTAATTAAATCGCGGTTAAATCGAAAACATTGCCGGGGTTGAGGGCCTATTTGTATAATTATAAATGTTCTATTTTTGTGTTCAGCTTTGGCCCCCTTGGACCAGGAGCAATTGTGCAATTTCAGTTTGGGAGGGGGGATAATGTTGTCTCGGCACAGGCGTTGCAGATTTCTATCGTTGAGGTTTTTATTATTTACTGACTTAAAGGTTTCTCTATTATCTGATACTCCAATGATAATATAACTGTTACTGTACCCATTATTAGCCATAGCTATAATATCCTTTAGCAATTCCGCATTGGCTTTGTCTTTCCCTTTGCCTCTCATTAGAGCATCACATTGTATTTTATAATCTACAGTCTCACTTTCCCCCTTTCTAATTAACTTACAAAAAAGCTTATAATCCATAAGAACCTCACATTCATGGATACGTGGTTTTAGAATAGCAAGAATAAACTGGTTTCAAAATCCTATAAGTTTTTGGTGTTTCGGGAACTTGTTCCCGAAACCCGGTGGTTCCTTCATAACAATTTCAAGAAATCGTCAACACCAATTCGTGCCTGCTTCAATATGTGCGCAAGGGTTGATCTTTTAACCGGTTTATGGGCTGGCACTGTTATTCTCACAATCTCGTTATCTATATTTTTTTGCAAGCGAAAATGGCTTCCACGCTTACGAATACCTACCCACCCATCCCGCTCAAGAGCGTGGATTATTTCGGTATAATTCAGGCTGGGGACTTTGCTCAAAGGACCAATTCCTTTATAAGAACCCCGTCCGCTGGTGTGTCGTCACTTATCGGTTCAAGGTAAAGCTCAATGGCTTCGCGGATATTCTCCATGGCTTCCTCGACCGTATCGCCTTCGCTTATGCATCCCGGCAAAGCCGGAACTATAGCTGTATATCCACCGTCTTCGCTTGGTTCGAGCACCACCTTAAAAACCATTTTGCTTGGTCTCCTATGATTCACAATGAAGTAAAGGTTGCAGAACCTTACTATTATTATAACATGTCATATTGATTTGAGTGTCAGCTTAATACCTCTCCTCCCCCTTCTGTTCCCGTTCCATGGCGCGTTTGGCGTCGCGGTCGGCGACGTCCTGCTTGCGGTCGAAGAGGCGCTTGCCCTTGACAAGGCCGATTTCAACTTTGACCTTACCCTGCTTGAAATAAAACTTGAGCGGGATGAGAGTGAAGCCGCGCTCGCGTACCTTAGAGTCGAGCTTGCGTATTTCCCTTTTGTGCATGAGCAAGCGGCGGCGGCGCAGCGGCTCGATGCCGGCGTCGCTTGTGTGGCTGTAGGGGCTTATATTCAAATCGACGAGCCACGGTTCCCCGTTCGTGATTTCGCAGAATGCATCGCGCAGATTGAGGCCGCCCTCGCGTATGCTCTTCACCTCGTAGCCTTCGAGGGCGATGCCCGCCTCAACGCGTTCGAGCACGGTGTAGTTGCGCAACGCCTTGCGGTTGATGTATTCGGGTGGTTTGGGTTTCTGTTTTGATTTATCTTTTGGCATCTGAATTAGGAATATTAAACTTCTCAGTCATAAGTAACATGAACGCTATTTTTGAAATGACTATCCTAAACGATATGAGTTTTAACGATTTTTTTCAGTCTCAGTATTAAAGTAGGGAGGTCTTTAGTTATAGTAGCCCATAATATGTCCAAATTCACATCGAAATAAGCATGCACGATGCGGTTCCGCATCCCAACAATTTCTGTCCAGGGCAAATCCTTACATGTCGCTTTGCCCTCCGGGCTGACATTGGTTGCCGCTTCCCCAATTATCTCAATTGCGCGGGCAAGGGCGAACCTCAGCATCTCGTCGTTATCGAGGGCGCTTCGGTCCTTGTTTTCGATAAATTTCACAGCTGTTTCAGCGGATTCCAACATATGACGTAAACGTATCATGTCCTCTTTAGACAGCATAAATCACCTCAGCTGTTGCAAGGACCTCATCACGGAAATAGCGGCTGAGGTCTTCAGCGGTCCGTAAATCGGCTTTGCGGCCAATAATCTCCGACAGCTCGATTTCCATTCCGGCAAGGCCGAGTAATCCCACCGTGGTTCCCGGTTCGAATTTTACCAGGATATCAACATCGCTTTCAGGACGAAAATCATCTCTCAAAACAGAGCCAAAGAAGGCCAATTTCTGGATGCGGTTCCTCTTGCAAAATTCACCTATCTTTTTCCGGTCGATTTCAATTCTTATGCTCATATTGACAGCCTATCTTAGATTCAAATCTAATCCAGTTCCTTAAGCCATATAAAAGCTCGTGGGAGGCAGTCGATGATGTCTGATGCGATAAGGCTCATCTCGCCGAACTCGGCGCAGGCTAAGTCACCCGCCAGGCCGTGCAGGAATACGCCGAGCGTAGCGGCGTTGAACGATGTGAAGCCCTGTGCGAGAAGACCCGCGATGACGCCGGTAAGCACATCCCCCGCGCCGCCGCTTGCCATACCAGGGTTGCCGGTGAAATTGATACGCACCTGCCCCCCCGGTTCGGCGATCACAGTATGAGCGCCTTTGAGTACGACAGCGGCGTTGAGCTTCGCCGCAAGGTCGGTGGCCGCCTTTACGCGGTCAGCGAGGATTTCCTCTTTCGTCATGCCTGTGAGCGTCGAGAATTCGCCCGGATGGGGCGTGATTATCCCGGGGACGGCACGGTTCTTAAGAAGCTCCTCCATTCCGCGCAGATGCTTGATGGCGTCGGCATCAATGACAACAGGGCCCTTGTAGTTTGTAAGAAGGCGGCGCAGGAAATCACGGACTTCCATTTCATTGCCTATTCCCGGCCCGACAGCGATTGCATCGGCCGCCTCAATAAGGTCGGACATGTCATCGATGGATTCGGGATGAAAAGTCCTATTCGGTCCGGAGGAAACCGGGCGTGTCATTCCCTCGATAAGCTTTCCGGCTAATATCGGGTAATCCTCGGTGACTACAGCAGCAGTGACAAGCCCGACCCCGGCGCGTAACGCCCCTTGGCAGACCATATAGGCGGCGCCGAGCATGCCCGTCTTTCCTGCAATGACAAGCAGCCTGCCATAATCCCCCTTGTTGGAATTTTTCGGCCTTGGCTTGAGAATATCCGCCGCCCATGCGGGTTCTATAGTCTGGAGCGGGAAGGTGAAGCTCTCGATAACATCTTCCGGCAGGCCTATATCGACTACGGTAACCTCGCCGGCATAATCCGCGCCGGGGTAGAGGTAGAGGCCGACCTTGGGCAGCCCGAGGGATATTGTGAAATCGGCACGGACGGCATCGCCAAGCAACGAGCCGGTATCGGCATTCACGCCTGTAGGTATATCTATTGCAAAAACGGGTTTTTCGAGGGAGTTGATGAGTTCGATTGCCTTACGCGGGGGGCCGGTAATTTCGCCGGTCATGCCGGTGCCCAATATTGCATCGATTACAAAATCGGTTTCATCAAGGCTATCTTCTGCGCGCGCAAAATCATCATCAGTGTCAATTTCCCTTAGCAGGACTTCGGGCGGAAGACGGTCGAAATTTACCGCCGGGTCACCCCTAAGGTCGGAGCCTTTGCAGAGAAGGAGTATTGTAAGCCGCAACCCTTCGCTTGCCAAAAGCCGCGCCACCGCAAGGCCGTCGCCGCCATTGTTGCCTTTGCCGCATACAATCATCCCGCGCTTTAGCGGCCTATGAAGCGACTCGCGGAGGACTTTCTCCGCTACACCAAGTGCGGCGTTTTCCATAAGATCGAGGGACGGGATTTTTCTTTCCTCAATTGCAATCCTGTCCATCTCGCGCATTGTTGCCGCGGTAACTAAATTCATTCTCCACCTCCCCCCGTTTCCTGGTTGCTGATGAATTCGCGCAACACCTCGATGGCCATCTGCGCATAACCCTGTGCGATATCCAGGGTCATGCTCTCGACCATCACCCGCACCTTCGGTTCAGTTCCGGAGGGACGTATAAGTATGCGACCCTGGTCTTCCGCTTTCAGTTTTTCCTCGAGCTCACGGAGTCTTTTACGCACCCCCAAATCCGACTGCCATCCATATTTATCACGGCATCCAAGGTTCAGTTGTACCTGGGGGAAACGATTGTAAACCTTTGCAAAGGTGCTAAGAGGGAAATTTCTTATACGCATCAGCCTTGCCATGAGCAGCGCGGTGAGGATGCCGTCACCCGTTGTATTATGCTCCATGAAAATTATATGCCCCGATTGTTCGCCTCCAAGGACATAACCCCCCGCTACCATTTCGCGGAGTACGTATTTATCCCCGACATCCGCTCTTATCAGCGATATGCCCTTAGTCTGCAGGTATTTTTCAAGCCCCTGGTTGCTGAGTACAGTACCGACGATTGCATCGCCATGAAGCTTATCGTTCTCATAAAGGTATTCACCCCATGCAGCGAGTACCGCATCGCCATCAACGATGTTGCCGGTTTCGTCGGCGAATATCGCGCGGTCTGCATCGCCGTCGAATGCGATGCCGAGGTCAGCGCCCTCCTGTACCACCGCTTCGGCCATCTTTTCCGGGGCAGTGGAGCCGCAATTGACATTTATCCTTTCTCCGATGCCGTCTGCATTCAGCGAAAAAATCTCGGCACCCAAGGATGCCAAAACCATTGGGCCGATATGCGAAGCGGCCCCGTGACCACAATCGATAACTATTTTCAGCCCATCCAGATCTCCCCCGGCGGCTTCGATGAGGTGTTGGACATAAGTTTGAATCAACCCGGCGGCATTAACCAAATGGCCGACATAAACACCTGTGCTCGGCGCCTGATGCTCACCCGAGAAATAACGGCGGCTGATGTCATCCTCAATATGGTCAGGGAGTTTGAAGCCATCGGGGCCGAAAAATTTGATACCGTTGTCCTCAATGGGGTTATGCGATGCGCTGATTACTGCGCCCAAGGGGAACCCGTTTTCCTTGACAAGGTAAGCAACAGCCGGTGTCGGTGCTACGCCAAGGAGGTGAACATCGGTACCCATTGACATAAATCCTGCGCCCAGGGCGGCTTCGAGCATTTGCCCCGATACGCGCGTATCGCGGCCAATAAGGATACTCGGTGGGCCTTCACATTTAATATGTCTCGTTGTTATCTGCCCAAGCCGGAGGGCCATCTCAGCCGAAAGGTTTTCCCCAACGATTCCCCTTACGCCATCCGTTCCGAATAATTTCATGCTGCTGTCCATATTTGCCTGTTATACCGGTCGGTTATTCGCCTTCCTTTGCCGGTGGGGTTTCCTGCCTCTTCTGGATATGGACTTTTACGGTATCCGGCTCCAGCTTAAGCAAAGTGATATCAGGGAGGAGGATACGTACGCTGACGGGCAAGTTTTCATGCCAACCCTCCGTAAGGCCGGTAACATCCACCGATGGCACAATCATTTCCCGGGTTATACCTTCAACTGCGTCCATTGGCCCGGTGACAGTGACATTCACAGTACGGGGTTCCGAAGTGTAAAACAGATTTTGCTCGTCAGCCCCTTCCCAGGCAAGGTTTAGCCCTTCAAAAAGGCGCGAGGCCATTTTGTGGGCTATTTTCACCTCAAGGTACACAGTGCTCCTGCTGAGTTTAACCTTTTCCTTGGGGATGATTATCCCGAGGTCGGGTATGGAGAAGTCCTTGCTGTGACCGGTGAGGTCAACTGCCACCGTTTCAATACGCGTGATGCCTTTTAGCAGTTCCGATGGCCCTTCAAGGTTGATGAAAAGCGGGTCGATGTTGACATCGGTTACAGCATATCCTGAAGGAGGATGTCCCACGAGGTTATAGACAACGGGCACTTCACGGGATGCGCTTCCCTTGCGCAGGGAGATGGATAATTCGGCTTGCGGGGGGGATATTTTAATATTGGGGATTTGGCGGCCATTATCATCCTGCGGGATAAAAACAGCGGTAACGGGGTCGGAACTCATCAACTCGGCTTCAGTCAGCTTATATATGACTTTGCCTATCTGGTTGACTAAAACTCCCGCGCCGGTGGCCGTAACCTCTTCGGGCAATCCCGATTCCGACTCAATGGACGTCCCCGGTTCGACATCACCTATTATTACCCTTTGCGGGATAAAGGTTTTATCAGATGATTTCTCGCAATCCACTTCCAACTTCGGGCCCGGGTGGAGGTTGTAATACATCCACCTCAGATTCGCCCCCATGACATGCATCGGATATGATTTTTTCCCCTCCACCGCATGCCTAAGGTTCAGCCTTGCAAAGAGGTCTCCTTCCTCTTTTGCAGTTTCCACTGTTTTTACCCTGCTTTGGGGACCTCGGATATATAATTCAACTTCATCCGGAAGGCCAGTGATAATGGCTAAACCTTCCGGGGGTTCAACAACGTGGAGTGGGATGGTTATCAGCTTGTCGGTGTATTTATCTCCTGACCCGACATAAACCCAAACAATGAGAGCTAAGAGGATGGCGATGGCTTTCAAAGGTAAATTGCCCGTCATGCTTTGCCCCCCTTATTATCCGACGTTTTTGGCCCGGGGGTTTCGTCCTCCGGGAGGTGGACCTCAATCGGTTTCTCACCGGCAGGTTTTGTCTCGGGCTTGATATGCAGCACCGAAGAGGCGGTGGATTGAGGGTATATTATTGACCGCAAGAGGTTCCTCAACGCTTGCAGTGTGAGGTTATATGCCAATTTCCCCTCGTAGCATAAGGATAACCGGCCGGTTTCCTCACTGACGATAAGGGTTATCGCGTCGGTGAGTTCGGTAAGTCCCAATGCGGCACGATGCCGCGCTCCGAGGTGCGACGGCTCAATCGGTTTCTCCGATAGGGGCAGAAAGCATCGCGCCGCTATGATGCGGTCACCCCTGAGGATTACAGCGCCGTCGTGCAGCGGGGTGTGCGGGTAGAAAATGGTTTCTAAGGTTTCGCGTTTGAGGACGGCGTCAATATTTTCACCGGTTTCCATGTAGTCATCTAATGATTGGTCTCCCTCAAGTACGATGAGTGCGCCGATTTTCTTTTCGCTCAATTCTTCCATGGCGTTGACGACTTCATCTAAAATCCTGATGACCTCCTCCCGTTTCAACCGGCGAATTCCGCCGAACAGAATACCGCGACGCCCCGCGCCTTCGAAAAGCGTCCTCAGCTCGGGCTGGAAGATTATGAGGAGGAATAATGGGATGATGATGATAAGGCCATCGAATATGAACCGCGATGCGCGAAGGTCAAACCAATGCGCGGCAAAGAATAAGACGGCGAAAATCACAAGCCCTTTTACGATGTGGGTAACGCGGGTGCGTTGGAAAATGATAAGCACCTCGTAGATTACCAATGCGAGAAGCAGAATGTCGAATAAGTCGCGTAACCCAAAGAACATCGCTCAACTCACCATTTATCCGTTACATCGGCGTTGGATTCATTCGCCGTACATTTATTATAGGGTTGCAAGGGCCGTGTGTAAACGTGGACGGGTAAGTTTCTGACGTTCATGGATAAATAAAAGAGTTGGCTTTAACCGGTATACGAATATTTCAGTAATAAAACTTATAATATGAAACACCCGCAAGCTCGAAGATAAGCTTCCGCCAAGCCTATGGCTCACAAGCTCGCTTGTGGGCGCCACAAGAGACGGTAATATTAATGAATGCGCTTTTTCCAATAGATGATTAACCGTAGGGGCGAAGCATTTTGTCTTCAAAATGCTTCGCCCTTAATATCAGAATTGGCCGGAAAAAATCACCAGTTGCGCCGGATTGTATAGGTCAGCTTCGGCTTGCCGTCAGCTTTGGCGGCTACGATGAAATGGAGCGTGGACGCATCTTTCTTGATGTAATCATTGTTTGATGCAATCACTTTCCAATCGCCGCTGACATGCTCCACGACGGTAACCTCGATATCCTCGGTCTTATGGTTTCTGATTTCGACCTCGACATCATATTCCCAGATATCATTTGTTATTTTGCGGCGGTCCATCACCTTTCGTTCGCAAACGACATCGAACGCTTCGCCCATGTACAAAGTTATTTCCTCATCCTTCGGCGTATGCTTGATGGCATCCTCGCCTATGAACTGCAGCATCCCCGATGCATCGGCCTTGTAGACGCGGACGGTCCCCTTCGGCAGGGGGATCCCCAAACCGGCATCCTCGGAGTTTTTAAACCGAAGCTTTACATCGCATTTATCCTCGAGGGTATCCCCGCCGTAGCTATACCAGCCGGCGTCGAAGATAAAAAGCTTTTTGGCCGGGATGCCGTTGCCGCTAAGCAGGCTTATCTGCTTCGTCTGGTTGTCCTTGAGCGTTGCGGGCCGCGAGAGGGTGTAGAGATGATATTCGAAGAATGATTCCTCCTCGAAGCCGCCATAACCCGCTCCTTCAGCTTTTTCCATCATAGGTGCGGCCATCATCTTTCTTCCGTCGGTATATTCCGGCTGCACGCGGTGAATCTCGCCCGCGACGAGCTTAAGTGTCGCATCTGGGTATGTCGCCCCCGACGTGTTCGTGATGCTTACCCACCCCGAGAGGTCCAGCATGTCATCGTTCTTGCCGATAATTGCGACATAATTCGCGACCCAGTTCATGCCATCGGTGAGATAGCTCATCTCGACATCCTGCTTGGCTGCGCCGTCGTTACCGAGCAACCACAAGAGGGTGGGGCGTGTGATAAGCCCTTCAGGCAACGCGGGGAGTATCGGCGTCCCAGGCAATCCGAGGTGGATTTCGCCGTCCATATCGACAACCCATCCACCCTCGTGCGAAAGCAGTACACCTTTAAGGCGCTTCTTATCACTTGTCTCGAATTGGATTTCGCGCCCCAAGTATTTCTCAAGCAGTTTATCCTGGCTTACAAGGTCGAATTCGTAATTCTGCTCGAGGATGAAAAGCTTCTCCGGCTCTGTAAGGGACTTGAGATGCACCGATGCCACATTGATAAGTTTCGCGACATCGGAGAATTTTAATTCGAACATACCCGACGGCAGGTTCATGTTCCGGGTATCTTTCACTAAGCCGATATTCTGGTTGTAGATAGTGATGGCGAGACTTGTCTGGTCGGCTGACGTGGTCTCGACGATATCCCCTGCAGCCGAGGAAGGCAGATAAAAAATCGCCGTCAGAAATATGACCAGCGAGATTTTTGAAGCATACTTTTTCAGGTTAATCATTTTTTTCCTCCATATTCCCTTATCTTAGTAGGGGCGCAGCATTTTGTCTGCGAAATGCTGCGCCCCTACTTTGACCTTTAAATAGAATATCATAAATCATCCTACCAGTTGCGGCGGATGGTGTAACTCAGCTTGGTATTGGCGTCGGCCTTGGCTGGAACGGTGAAGTATAACGTGGAAGCATCCTTCTTAATATATTCATGAGTTGCAGTTATAACCTTCCAATCACCCCCGACATGCTCTACTACTGTAACCTCGATTCCCTCGGTCTTGTGGTTCCTGATTTCCACCTCGACATCATATTCCCAGACATTGTCCGCGATTTTTCTGAGGTCCATCACGCGCCGCTCGCATACCACATCAAACGCTTTGCCTATAAAAAGGGTTATTTCTTCATCCTTCGGTGTATGCTTGATTGAGTCCTCACCTATAAACTGCAGCATACCGGATGCATCGGCTTTATATACGCGAACCGTCCCCTTCGGCAGTGGAATCCCCAGCCCTGCTTCCTCGGAATTCTTGAAGCGCAATTTGATATCGCATCTGTCTTCCTTGGTATCTCCACGCTTGCTGTATGAGCGGGGGGCAAAGATGAACAGCTTCTTGGCTGGGATACTGTCTCTTGCCAACAAGCTTATCTGCTTCGTCTGGTTGTCTTTCAAAGTGGCAGGGCGGGAGAGAGTGTATAGATGGTATTCAAAAAACGCTTCCTCCTCGAACCCACCGCGCTCCCGGATATGACCAGTTGGTATTGGAGGTAAAAAAGGAAGCCCCTTTGTTTTGTCTTCCGGCATTACCCTGTGAATTTCCCCCGCAACTAATTTCAGCGTCGCATCCGGATATGTAGCTCCTGATGTGTTGGTGATACTAACCCAGCCTGATAAATCGAGCATATCATCGTTCTTGCCGACTATGGCGACATAATTGGCGACCCAGTTCATGCCGTCGGTAAGGTAGCTCATCTCGACTTCCTGCTTGGATGCGCCATCGTTGCCGAGCATCCACAGCAGCGTGGGGCGCGTGATGAGCCCTTCCGGCAGCTCAGGCAGAATGGGGGTCCCGGGCATGTCTAAGCGGATTTCGCCGTCCATATCGACAACCCATCCCCCTGTGTGCGAAAGCAGGATACCCCGAAGGCGTTTGCCGTCTTCTGTCTCGAAACCGATTTCACGCCCCAAGTATCTCTCAAGCAGTTTATCCTGGCTTACGAGGTCGAATTCGTAATTCTGCTCGAGGATAAAAAGTTTCTCAGGGTCAGTGAGGGACTTGAGATGTACGGAAGCCACATTGATTAATTTTGCGACATCGGTGAATTTCAGCTCGAACATACCCGACGGCAGGTTGGTGCTGCGCGTGTCCTTCACGAGGCCGATGTTCTGGTTGTAGATTGTGATGGCGAGGCTCGTCTGGTCTGCTGATGTGGTCTCGACAATATCCCCTGTTGCGGAGGAAGGCAGATAAAGAGCCGCCACCAAGATAATTACCACCAGCGGCTTAAGGCTTGATTCAAGCAGATGGAACATCTCTCTCCTATGATAACCGAAGTCGTAATAACCAATCCCTAAATATATCATTTTGTGGCGCCCACAAGCGAGTCCTCGAGCTTGTGGGCGTTTCATATTATAGTATTAACTAATTAAGCTTACCGAGTCTAATCACCCACATCCTCGCAGATGAGCCTTCGCTAAGCCTATGGCTCACAAGCTCGCTTGTGGGCGGCACCCGCTACTTGGAACGCCGACCTTCAGGTCGGCATGCCGGTCTGAAGACCGGCGTTCCCGCTGGCTGCAACCGGTGAGGATTCACAAGGTTGATAGAAAATAAGCAACCGATGCAATTGTGGCAAGGGCGATAAGGGTGATAACCGCTGTAGTACGCCACACGCGGCTCTCGATGCCGGTTTGGCCGATGACGGCAGATGCGTTCTGCAGCCTTGCAGGGTTAAGCATAATCATAAAAGATGCGGCAACTGCGGATGCGGCGGCGATATAAATCCCCGCCCCACCCGGTTTCAGAAGGGCGTAGGCGGCCTCGAGATGGGCCCTCGTGAGGATTATTGTCGGCAGCGTCTCACTTCCGGAGATGAACCCCATCCGCAACCCGGCTATTGTCCCCGCAATGGCATAGGCCCCGCCAAAGAACGATTTGCAGAAATCAACCATAACGTCAATCATGTTCATGTGCCCATGGGGAATGAGCCATTGCACGCAGTTGTATTTATCCAGGATTTGCGTTTTCCCCGAATGCCACATTACATAAGCGGTCGCGAAGAATAGCATTGCGGACAAAACCGGGCGCATCCCGAATTTACCAAGCTTAAGCCCCGCTGCCTTGAAATGCCCCCATCCACCGCGGTAGAAGGGCAGGCATAGCACTGTCGCAGCCAAAGTCCAGAAATATGCCTGCGCCAGCGGTTCGGTACGGGTGACATTCAGGGGGGTGATTTGTATCGTCCCCGGAATTCCCTCGGTCAAAGAATATCTGAATGGTACAAATGAGCTCAGTAGCAGTAGCAGAGCCGCAAAAATCAAAGGTAGCAGGGCAAGGGATAAACGCGAGCTTTGTTCCGCTGCTTTATCATCTTCGGTGAGAACACTCCTGTCGATAATTTTTTTCCCACCGGATACATGCCGCAGAAATACTGCAACGATAATTGCCACGCCCGATAGAATGCCGGTCCATCCGAATATGCCGAGCTTCGCGGCCATTGCTGAGACCAGATACACAACTGCTGTTGTTAATATGGCAATTGAGAACCCTTTAAATACCGCTTTCATACCGCCAGTGATATAAATGACCCCAAGGCTTATGATTAGTGTGGATGGCCAGATATAATTGATAAAGTACCTGCCTGCATATTCAAATGGCTGCCCTCCCCCGGTATATAAATAAAAGGCTGCAATAGGAGCTCCGAGAAAGGCATATATGAATAATGCTCCGCTCCCGACTGCCGGAAGGGCAACAGCTGCATAATATGAAAACCCCAGACTTAAGAGCAATAATGGCAGAATACTCAGCGGATTGAGTCCTACGCCCCACAGTATCGCCGCGAACCCGATGTTGAGGATGATAGTTTTGGCGGTCTTATCATCACCTGCTAATGTCTTAAGGGCCACCGCGATTCTCCGGATAGCCCCAGTACGCTCCATGAAAAATACCTGCAATATGCTTGCCGCGACGAGCAGCGTGATGGGCAGGCTCTCGACGAGCCCCGCCAAAACTGCTTTCGCCATCACAACTGTATCGGTGTGGAAATATAGCATCGACGCAAGCATGGCTGTTACAAATCCAGCGAACCCCGAATAATCAGCAGGGAGACGCAGGAATAGCACGCATATAAGAACGATTATGACTGGGGAAACGGCTAAGATTACAGGGATAAAATCCAACACAGGCTCCAAAAAAAGGCCGCCGTAGCCGGCGGCATAATGCGAAAATATTTCAAGCTAATTCATCACATAAGTTCCCTATCATAATTGCCCGCCGAGCTCGTCCTGGTAAATATTCGCCCTGACGACAAGAGCACCGGTTATCAAGACACGGACATACTCCTCGAAACTGCCCACGGCCGGGGGGGTGGCGCTGCTGCCGTCGCCGAAGGGGGGCTCGAAGTTCGGCCAGTTCGGGTCTTGCAGGAACTTGTTATAAGTGCTGTTTATCAGCGTATTTTCATCGCCGTAAGCAATGAGCCAATACCCCTGCACGAGCTTGCCGTCTTCCTTTGTGAATTTCAGCGGGATATATGCGAAGTTGCCGCTGGGATAATTAACCCACGTCGTCTGGTCGAGCGGGTCCCAGCGGTTGAGAATCCTATAGACGCCGCCCGGGTCGGGGTAACCGGGGCTAAGCCCCCACCGGTTGAGCCCCTGGATATCGACCCACTGGTAGTCGTTTGTGTTGATGTCGTACTGGTATTCGATATAGGCGACATTGACCATCGCAGTCCCGGGGTCGGCGAATGGGTTGTCTATATAGTGATACAGGTTTTCCCTGACCAGCTCATCGACCGCTTTCATCCTTTGCCTTTGCGGGACGACAGGGGTTTGCCCGGGGATTGTCCTGTATGGCGAATCGGGAAGTTTCATATCCTCGAGATAATCATCCTGGTTCAGCACAGTGGGCTGGTTCACGGGGCCGCCGTTGCCGCCTGTGATACCCGGGCCCATGACGATTATCCCGCCCCCGCCCATATTGGGAAGCTGCTTGAGCCCGGGGTAATTGCCCCCATGCTCCTGGGTATAATTGGAGAGGGCGTCATCTATTTCCATCATTGCCATTTCGACCCGTTTAAGCTTGCCTTTTTGCTTGACGGCTCCGAAGGTCTGCATGGCGATGACAATAAGGATGCTGATTATGGCTAAGACTATAACCAGTTCAATCAGCGTAAAACCGCGATTTCCAAAAAAAGCTCTTTTCATGTCAGATGATACCTCCGACACAGGTGCCCGGCGCCTGCGCTAAGCGCCTGTATGATGAATTATATAAGGGTGAAGGTGAGGATGCAATCATATCTTTTCATCATCCGGGTGATTCGCGTTTGTGGGGTCTTCCGTAAACCAATCTAAATTAACCATGCAAAACGCTTGCTGTCAAGGTCGTTTCGGGGGAAGGATGCTATGCGTTCCCTTCAATATGATTAGACTCCAAAAGCGGGTGTAAGGTTTTATAGATAGCCAAGATAAATCAAGCCTAAGTGAAGGTCTGCATCCTGTCGCCCGACATTCTTTTTGAGGTTCCCTGTCAAAATACCTGGGCATCTTTCCGAAACACCCTGCGAAAAATAACCCCCGCGACACGCGGGGGTGAGTAGCTGCAAGGTTGTGTGAAGGGCATTATGGCGTGGATATACTGAAGACGACTTTAAATGTGTCAAATCTGAATGCGAACCATTCCCCGATACGGTTCTTTCCACCGACGTTCTGAACCGTTACCTCGAGCGTGTCCCCAGGCGAGGCGAATGCCGGGTCCATTGGGACGCCGCCGATCCACACACGGTCCATGTAGTGGAGGAGCCGGTATTCGACCAATTTATTATCGCCCAGGACATAGAAGCTGCCGTTTTCCAGCATGGTGGGCCGGTTGAGGATGAGGGTACTTCCTGTGTCCTGGTTGAAGATGGTTATTTTGATATCGAGGAATTCAACGAAGGAAACCGGATCGACCTCTTCGTTGAGGACGAAGCTGAGTTTGTTCACTTCCCCGAGGGGAACATCGAATGTCCCGCCTGCTGTTATCGGAACATTGCCGATGCGGAATTCCTTGACAATCGGGTCGGACCCGTTGAAGTCTCCCGCGACCGGGTTGTTATTATCACTGCACGCGAGTAACCCCAAAATAAGGATTACCAAGACAATGCCTAATAGGGTTAATGCCTTTCTCATCAGGCTAATCCCTCCATATCTTCCTGAATCAATTTAAATTAGTATCCCGAATATTATAATGCTTTTTTCCCGTAGGGCAACTCATTAACAGGAATAGCCGAAAATTATCCGCCTAAAATTTTGGGCGCATAATTTGCCAAAGTTGTGATTAAACCACCTACGCTGGCCTGGTAAAGGTTTATCAAAGGCTGAGGATAAATCCCCAGGAACAGCATCAGGACAACCAGCGGTACTAAAGTTATCCCTTCGCGGAAGTCCATATCCTTAAGCCATGCCCATTTCTCATTCAACGGGCCTAGGAATATCCGCTGGTACATCCACAGCATATAACCGGCGGTTATGAGGATGCCGAAGACGGATATCACCACGAGCACCCTCATAAGGTTCATTCCATTCGACATCACGTATTGTGACTGGAACGCGCCGAACAGCGACCAGAACTCGCCCCAGAACCCGCTCAGGCCCGGCAAGCCCAGGTTGGCCATGGAGGCGATGCCGGTGACCAGGGCGTAGAAACGCATATTCTTGGCGATGCCGCCGAAGATGTCTATCTCCCTCGTATGCGCCTTGTCATATAGTACGCCGACGATAAGGAACAAGGCCCCGGAGATGATGCCGTGGCTGATTATTTGAAACATGGCGCCCGTGTAGCCGATTTGTGTCATCGACGCGAATGCCAATATTACGAAGCCCATGTGCCCAATGGACGAATAAGCCACAAGTTTTTTAAGGTCGGTTTGGGCCATCGCGACCATGGCGCCATACACAATATTTATTGTCCCCAATATTGCCATGAACGGGATGAAATAGTGGGAAGCCTCGGGGAATGTCGGGTAGCTGAAACGCAAGAAGCCGTATGTCCCCATCTTCAACAGGATACCGGCAAGGATGACCGATACCGCGGTTGGGGCTTCCACGTGCGCATCGGGAAGCCAGGTGTGGAAGGGGAATATCGGCACCTTTATGGCAAACCCGAGGAAGAAAGCCAACCAGATGATTTTCTGGGCCTTCAGCGCGATCAATGTAGGGGCTATACTTTGCAGTTCGATGATATCCCATGTGCCGACATAATCAGTCCCTTTTGCCGCTGCTACCGAGTAATATAAATAGAGAATCCCAAGCAGCAGGAAGATGGAACCGAACAATGTGTACAGGAAGAACTTTATGGCCGCGTATTCCCGCCTGGGGCCGCCCCATATACCTATGAGGAAGTACATCGGCACTAACATCATCTCCCAGAACAAATAGAACAGGATGTAATTAAGGGAGACGAACGTGCCTAACATGCCTATTTCGAGCAGCAGGAACCAGGAGCAATATTCCTTGATACGGTTTGTTATCCCCCATGAGCCGATAACCGCCAATGTGCTCAGCAATGTGGTGAGGATGATGAGGGGGAAACTTATCCCGTCCGTACCGATATGGAAATCCATCTGCATAAGCCATGGTTCCTGTTCGCTGGGTTCCTTTGCAAGGCTGCTGGTTATCCCAATCCAACTGCGGTTTTCCTCGAATTGCATCCCCGCCATGGTTGTGTCATACGAGGTTAACATCACTAACGACAGGAGAAGTGGGATTGCGGAGTAAACCAGCGTGTTGACCTTGATGAGCGTCCCGTTGCCCTTTGGGATGATGATATTCAGAAAGATGCCCACAAAAGGCAGAAAGACAATTTTGCTCAACACCCACCTGGAGGGTTCCTTGTAGATGAAACAGAACCACAGCGCAAGGAGGGTAATCAGCAGGAATAGCACCTGCGCGAGGGTGTCCGCACCGGTAAGAATGTATTTTTCTCCGGGATGTGGGACCCCATTATCCACTGTCGTTATGTGATGAGAATTTTCCATCGGACAATCCTTAGATTTATCTTACGTTAAACAACAGAATGTGCCCACACATTGGGCGTTCAGCAACCATTACTTAACAAAGAACTGCAACAGGTATAACAAAACGAAAACAGCGACAACAAGCATAGCGTTCTGGATGTAGCCGGATTGCAGCGGCCTTATAAGGCGGCTCAGGCCGTCCACAATCCAACCGACCAGGTTGACCCCGCCATCGACGACGAATAGGTCGAAGCGTCCCTGCAGCCATGCGAGCTTCACGGTGACCCATCCTGCCGCATTGACTATCCCATCTATGATCCACGTGTCAATGACGCGCATCACTTTGCACAGGAACAGGACGCCGACGACGATATAGCCGTTGTAGAATTCATCGAAGTAGTACATGTGCTCGAGCGTCTTATAATAACCGGCGTAACGCTTCTTTATCATTTCCTTCCAGGGGCTTCCCCAGAAAGCCAACCTGAGGCCTGCCATCAACCCTGCGAAAGCTACAGCTAGAGAAAGAACCATCAGGAAGAATGTCAACAGGGAGAACCCGTGTTCTCCAACTCCGAAGGTGAGGTATTTGCCGATAAGATTTCCCTTCCCTGCGAACGGCATTCCGATAAAGCCGAACAATGTGGCGAAGATTGCCAAGATGATGAGCGGGATAAGCATGCTTGGCGGGGATTCGTGAACATGATTGCCTCCCCGGTATTTGCCGAGGAATGTCATGCTTATGAGGCGGAACATGTAGAACGCCGTAAGGAACGCGCCGCCAACGCCGAGAAGGAATACAATGAAATTGATTTTATTTCCGTGCAGGGCCCAGTTGAATGCGGCGCCCAAGATTTCATCCTTCGACCAGAATCCCGCGAATGGGAATATGCCGCATAGTGCCAAAGTGCCGGCCATGAAGGTGATGTAGGTCCATTTCATCTTCTTGGCGAGGCCGCCCATGTCGCGCATATCCTGCGAGCCGCATCCGTGGATTACCGACCCTGAGCCGAGGAAGAGGAGGGCTTTGAAATAGGCGTGGGCGAGCATATGGAATATCCCCGCTGCGAGGCTTCCCACGCCCAACCCTATCATCATATAGCCCAATTGCGAAATCGTTGAATAAGCGAGTACGCGTTTGATGTCATATTTGACCAGGCCGATTGTCGCGGCGCCGAATGCGGTGATGGCCCCGATGTAAGCCACGGTCGTAAGCACCCACCAGGGCGCAGCGGCGAACAGGAAATAGAACCTGCCGACCATATACACACCGGCGGCGACCATCGTGGCGGCGTGGATCAAGGCGCTGACCGGTGTAGGACCTTCCATCGCATCGGGAAGCCATACATGAAGAGGAAACTGCGCGCTTTTGCCGATGGCACCGCAGAAGAGAAGGATCGCGGCAATTCCCAACAGCCATCTGTAGCTACCCCAATCGTATTCCTCGACAAGCTCGCGTATGGGAACGGGACGGCTCTTTAATTCTTCATACTCCATTTCACTTGTGCGGCGGAGCATGCTGTAGTCTGTAAGTCCCATGAGGGAATGCCCGTCAATGGGGCTTACAAACCTGCCGAGACGGTTGCCGAAACCGGCAAGTTTCGCGGTATAGGCGGGGTCGCCGGCAGCTAAGTCCTTCGCGGACTCGGCGAACCATCCGTTCATGAATGTCAATTCATCCCCCGAGATGAAACCCATGTCCCGTATCAAATCATCAAATGCGATAATCTTTTTCTTGTTGTCCCCTAACGTAAGGGCTGGTTCGAGTTGGGCCAGATTGGTTTTTAATTTATCGAGAATCCCGATAAGCAATGTATTATAGGGCGGGTTTCCGGGAGTCGGGAGGCCTTCTGATCGTTTCCTTTGTCCGGCGCTCAAGTTGTCAACCTTGCCTAATAATCCTTTCCTGAACCTGTCCGGAGTGATTGGGAAAGGTCTGAGGTTTTTCAAATAATCGCAGAATTCGGCCCAGCTTTTATATGCACTATCCTCGTGGCCGCCGACTTTGAATACATCCCATCCTTGAACGTAAAGGAGATAGCGATCGCTGGTTTTTATGCTCTCGCAAAAATTTTTCCAGGATTCAGTGCCCACATAACCATCCTTGGGCCTGGCCGGGTCGGTTAAAACGGCAGTAACATAAAGCTGATATTTGTCCAAGAAATCCTGCTGGTTGATAAACAACATGAGTGCTGTTTTCCGGATTTCCTTTACCGCATCGACGGCTTCCGTGTACATAAAGAAGGTATCAGCGATTTTCTGTGCGCTCCCTAAATCCTTCTCAAGGGCGGTTTTCCTTGCTCCTTCGATGTCGGTAAGCTTGGCTTCCAATTCCGCTTTCCTGGCACCATCGATATTCCCCTGCTCAAGCTCTAACTGGATCTCCTCGGCCTCGGTTTTAAGAACCCTTACTTCTTCATACACGGCATCAGTGAATGTGAACGAGATATTCCCTATGCCATAATGCTCGATATTCTTCTCGGCTTGGACTTTAGGGGGTGCATTGGGAGATGCCTTGGACGGGCTGATGATCCCCGCCTTCAGCACGAGGCCGCCTAATACGAGTATGCCGAGCAGCATCCCGATATCGCCTATCTTGGTAACGATGAAGGCTTTCTTCTGTGCATCGGCAGCGGATTTCTTGTAGAAGAAGAACCCGATAAGTAAGTAGGAGCACAACCCCATGATTTCCCAGCCAATAAAGAAGCTGAGAAGGTTGTCGCTCAGAACCATCGTGAGCATCGAGAAGACGAACAGGCTATGGAATGCAAAGTAGCGGCCGTAATAATGGTCGCCCTGCATGTAGCCGGTTGAATATATCTGTATCAAGCAAGCGACAACACTTACCATGAAAACGCTGAATGCCGAAATGCCGTCGATGGCGATGCCTAAATGGATGCTCAAATCCCCGATAACCTGGTATTCAAACGCCCAGGGGCGCAAATAGTTGTGGGTATCGGCATAGCCTCCGGAAATCATCTTGAAGAAGATGCAGGACGAAATTATGGCTGCGAAGGCTATTGCCCAGATTGAGATATATGACCCAAGCCTCATGAAAAGGGGCCTATGGATACACAGGCCGATGACGATGACGAAAAACGCCAGTCCCGGAAGGGCCGGTATCAAGAAAGCGTAATTTTCTGGATGTATAAAGAGGTCCATCGTAATCCCAAGTCCGGTTTGATAATCCCCTGCTTGCCCGTAAACCGCTCACAGGGGGCAAAAGCAACCTCGCTTACCACCTGAGAAGGTTTATCGATTCCGTATCGACCGACTTGTAATGCCTGTACATCGCTATAATCAGCGCAATCCCGATGGCAATCTCCGCAGCGGCGACGGTTATGGCGAAAATCGCAAATATCTGCCCGACAGGCGATGCTATGTTCGAAGCCCTGCTGAATGCCTGCAAGGTCATCGTGATACCCCATCGCTGGTTGAAGGCGACGAGGTTGATGTTGGACGCGTTGAACATAAGCTCCAGCCCCATCAATATTCCTATCGCATTCCGCCTCGAGAGAACGGTAAACAGCCCGATGCAGAATAGCAGCGACGACAGCACCAAGTAGTACCATATCGGGATCGGGATTATTGCATAAGATACATCGTACATATTTAGCTCGCTATAACCACGGCCTTTGCAGCGGCCGGCTTTTTACCCGACGATTATCCGTCAGTCCTTTCTCGCGAGGATCAAGCCTCCTATCATCGCCATAGTCAGAATTATCGAGGCGATCCAGAACGCTAATGTGTATGTCGTCATCAATGATTTGCCGATGAGGGCTATGTTGGGCACATCGACAGCCATATTCTCCATGGTCGTCTGTACCGCCCATTTCATATTTGGCCCGTAAATATCGCTGTCGCTTATCTTCACAGGGTTGAGGAAAATGACAATCATAAGCACAGCCAAACCCAAAGCTATGAGCACAGTGAACGGCACCTGCCTGTTGTGGGAATGAATTTCCTTCCCGGTAAGGTTCTGGGTAAGCATTATCGCGAACAGCATGAGCACGGTGATTGCCCCGGCATAGATGAGGATTTGCACCACGGCCACAAACTCGGCGTTGAGCATGATGAAAATGCCGGCAACCCCGATGAACGTCAAACACAGGAATAGCGCGGCATGAACCAGGTTGCGCCGCGTCGCGACCTGCAGCGCGCAGAACAGGATGAACAGGGAAAGCGCATAGAAATATATGTACGGCTGATACTGCCCGAACAATGGCCTTGCGATTTTGAAGAAGAGCATGATCACAGGCGCAGCCAGGAAAACCAGCGCCCCTAAAACAGCTAATATGAGGAAAGTGCTGCCGAGGGCGGGTACTGCTTTCCGCGTAATCAGCCACATGAAGGCGAGGATGATTACCGCGGCAACGACGTAATAGAATAAAGGCAGGTATGGCACGCTTTGTGGGTTCATTTCTCGGTTACTTATCACCTTCCGGTTCTTCCGGTTTTTTGATTTGGACTTCGCTTTTTATATCGGAAGCCTCGATGGTTTTAATTCCGGCTTTCGGCTCACCGGCGGGTTTGGCCTCTTTCTTCGCAGCTTTCTTTGCCTGCATCGCCGCCCATTCCTCCGCCGTGGCTTCGCGCTCGATGCCGTAACGGTCGAAGCGCAGTCCATCGCGGGAGAAAGCCGCATAGGCGGCATCGCCGCCTGAAAGCACAATACAATCGGATGGGCATACCTCCTGGCATAACCCGCAGAAGAGGCATTTGGTCAAATCGAGGTAATAATTTTTCAGCGACCGTTTTTTGTTTTCATCAACCGCTATTTCAACTTCGATGCATCCATTGGGGCAAATCTTTTCGCATTGCTTGCAAAGGATGCAGAGGTCTTTCTTTGTGACGGGCTCCTGGAGCAGGCTATGCTTTCCCCTGAAAATTGGGGCGAAAACAATTTCCTCGTCGGGGTATTGCACGGTCACTTTCTTATGGAACAGCTCGATAAGCGTGGTACGAAGTCCTGCCCTCAGTCCCCACAACGGCAGAAGGAGCTTGTTGAGTTGAGCTATGAAATTATCGTCTGTACGTCTTTCCATTTCCTGTCGCCTAATCCCCCATATCAGTGACCGCCCTTGCCCGGCCCGCCTTTGTAGCCGGGCACATCCTTTTCGGTCTCGCTTCCTTTCAGCCATTTGCCGTATTTAAAGCCCTTATGCATATATTCATATTCGTCAATCGGCTTGGCGAGTTCCGCGCGTAAATCCGGGACCCTCGGAATACCTTCGGTCGGCGACCATTTGATTTCATAACGCATTCTGACTTCTCTGTAATGGCCCCAGATGTCCGTCACCAATAACAAGAAAATAAGGGTAAGCACAGGGCCGGAGAAATAGTAATTGGGATATTTGAAAATTGCGAAGAGATAATCCTGCCTTATCCTCCACTGGTTCTGAACCCAGGTTGTGAAACGCCAGTCGCTGAAGGAGAACAACCCGGTGGCGAGCAGGTTGAACAGGGCGAGGGGTATCAGCGCCTTCCAGGCGAATTCCATCAGGTGGTCAACCCTCAGCCTTGGGAAAGTACCCCTTACCCATATCAGAACGCTGAGGAAGAAGAACGCTTTCAGGAAGAACCAGATCAGCCCCGATGTAAACCGCCCGAATAAGGCGACGGTCCAGTCATCGAGGAACCACGGGCCATACCATCCGCCTAAGAAAAGCACCGATGCGAGGGCGCTCACGACGAACATATTCGCGTATTCGGCAAGGAAGAAGAAGCCGAATTTGAGGCCGGTGTACTCGGTATGGTACCCGGATACCAATTCGCTCTCAGCTTCGGGAAGGTCGAAGGGGCAGCGGTTGACCTCCGCTATGGCGCATGTGAAATAAATGAGGAAGCCGAGTAACTGCGGTACGATGAACCATAAGTGGCGCTGGGCCTCGACGATGCCGACCATCGATGTGGTTCCCGCCATCATCACCACACCCAGAAGGCTGATCGCCATCGGGGCTTCATAGCTTATCATCTGGGCTGCGCTTCGCATGGCGCCGAATAGAGACCATTTGTTGTTTGATCCCCAGCCTGCCATGAAGATGACGATTACGGCTAAGCTTGTCACCGCGAGGATGTAGAGGATGCCGACATTGATGTCCCTCGGAATGAGGTAGAAGACATAGGTCTGCTTGGTTTGCCACGAAAGGTTGAGCGTTTCATCACCGAGTTTTACCTCCGCCGGTACCCCGTTGAGTGCAAGCGGAGTTTTACTTCCGTTATGGTCGATTATTATCCCGCTATCCCCACCTTGCTCGATGATGAACTTATCATTGTTCGGGCCAAACAGGTGCAGCCTGTACTTCTCCGTTTCCTGCCCCCCCTCGCTGGTTCCCCCGCTGATTTTTTCACCCTTTATCCACAATATATGCTTGCCGTTTGGGGTGCGCACCAAAACGCTTTGACCTTCCGGGGTTATGTAGTTGACTTCAGCTGACAAGCGCGGGGGCGGCGGTTTTTCGCCCGTATATTGCTCATAGGCGCGTTTCTCACTTGGTGTTGCATATATTGTCGATGTGCCGATTGAGCCGGTAGCCCGTGCGACGAAGTTGGGTCCTATGCCAAGCTGGATTGTGTTGTCCCCGTACAAATCCTTTTTTGCATATGTAATTTTAAAGATATTATACCCGTATAATTTTTCTATCTCCGCCCGCTGCTCCGCACTGTTAAGGAGGACATTCCGGTGGTCCATATCAATGTATCCCTTGGTCATCGGGATGGCGGCGAAAACCAGCAATGTCGGGAGGAAGATGAGCAACGGGGCCAAGTTGTAAACCCACTTATCTACGGCTAAGGGGGTGATGTCCTCTTTGATTAGTAGTTTTATCATATCCGCGAACGGCTGGATAATTCCCCACGGGCCCGCGCGGTTGGGGCCCTGGCGTATCTGCAGATACGCCAGCAGCTTGCGTTCGAGGAGGGTCGTATATAAGACAACGATGATTACAATGACAAGTATGGCGACGAATATGACCAACTGCCATATAAGGCTGAATGCCCAGAACCAGCCTGTATTCGCCCATGTCTGCCGCCATTGGAAGGTCCAGGTGATAAGGACTTGGAGTATTGGATTGAGTGCGAAAAGCAGCCTAATGCCGATGATGCCGATAATGAAGAAAGCTATTACCCATCCGGGATGGATTTTTTGTTTCGGCGGGCGCCTGAAATCATTCAGCGGGGTAAATCTCATCGATCCACCCCCCCGAGGACGATGTCGATGCTCCCCAGACTTGCCACAAGGTCGGCGATGAGATAGCCGCGGGCCATATAATCAAGGACGGTAAGATTCACAAATGAAGGTTCTTTCACGTGCAACCTGTAAGCTTTCTCCGAACCGTCGGAGACGAGGTATACCCCCTGCTCTCCTTTGGCGCTCTCCATGGCGAAATAAACATCCCCGGCAGCGGGTTTGATGACGCGGGGCAGCGTTGCTTTAATTTCGCCGGGCATATCTTTCAGCCGTTCCATGCATTGCTCTACTATCCGCGCCGACTGGTACATCTCATTGACGCGCACCTGGAACCTGCCGAGGTTGTCGCATCGGGCGGATGTGCATACATCAAAATCGAGTTCAGGGTAAACGGAATACGGTTCGTTCCTCCGCAGGTCCCATTTTATGCCGCTGGCACGCAGCATAGGCCCGGCGAGGGAATAGGCGATGGCGTCCTCCGGCGGGATGATGCCGATATCGCGTAGCCGCATAAGGAATATCTCATTGCCGGCGATTAAATCCTCATATTCTTTTAACCTGTAAGGGAATTCCCTTATGAATTTCTCGATCTTCTCGGTCGCCCTCTGGCTGAGGTCATGCATTACACCGCCGATGCGGATGTAATGATAAGTCAGCCGCGCGCCGCACAATTCCTCGAAGATGTCGTTCAGAAGCTCGCGTTCGCGCATGCAGTACATCAGCATCGTCGATGCGCCGAGGTCAAGGCAGAATGCCGATACCCACATAAGGTGGCTGTGGATGCGCTGAAGCTCCATCGCAAGTACGCGTAGATATTCCCCACGCTTCGGTATCTCAATCCCCATCAATTTCTCAATAGCCCCGCAGACCGCATAGTTGTTGTGGATGGACATTAAATAATCAAGGCGGTCGGTGTAGGGGATTATCTGCGGATATGTAAGGCTCTCGCAAATTTTCTCGAAGCAGCGGTGGAGGTAACCGAAGTGAACCTGGGCGCTCTTGACGACCTCGCCGTCCATCTTCAGAAGCACCCTTAACACGCCGTGAGTGCTCGGATGCTGCGGGCCCATATTGACGATGAACTCCTCGGTCTCGAAATTCTGGGGCCCTAACATACGTTGCTCGGCTTTTTCTATGCTATAAGGCATCTTCCATTTATCCCAAACAGCATGCTCTTATTTAGTTTTATTCTTCCCCGCCTTGGATTCATCCTCCAACTTGCGGCGGAACTCATCCGGCAGATATGCATTAAGCGCTAAGACATCTTCGAGCTTACCGTGCAGCGGATAATCTTTCCTGAGCGGGTGATTGATGAATTTGTCATCGAGAAGGATGCGTCTCAGGTCGTGATGGCCCTCAAAAATGATGCCGAACATATCATAGGCTTCCCTCTCCTGCAGTTCCGCCCCGGGCCATAAGGGTGTAAGGCTCGGCACTTTCGGGTTATCCTTCGGGCAACGCACATGCAGGCATAAACGCGTGCCGGTCGGGATGTTGGCGAGGTTGTAGGCCACCTCGAAACAATCCGCCCGTTCGATACCGGTGACCGCCCTCATGTAATTCATCCTGGAATATGGATTTGACAAGAGTATTTCGGCCACTTGAAATGCGATGGATGTGTCGCATATCAATGATGCCTCGCCCTTGAGGAAATCGTCGCGCCGCTGCAGCGATGGGAAGGCGTCGGTTGCATAATCGAGCACGTGCTCGGTTATAAGGTCCCAGACGAAATCGTGATCGGGCTTGCCTTCAACCGGTTCTTCAGCTTCTTTTCTCTCTTCGTCTGCCACTTTAATGTTTATCTCGACGCAGGCACATAGCCGCGTTTTTCTTTCTCGCCGACACGACCTATTGTTTCCGCCTCAAAAAGCTTGTGGATCTTCATGCAGCCGTCGATGAGCGCCTCCGGCCTTGGCGGGCAGCCGGGGACATAGACATCGACAGGTACTATCAGGTCCACTCCCTGCACGACGTTGTAGCTGTCAACGTATGGCCCGCCGCTTATCGCGCAGCTTCCCATCGCCAACACTTTCTTATGTTCGGGCATCTGGTCGTAGAGAAGTTTTAGGCGCGAGGCCATCTTATGGTTGACCGTTCCCGCGACAATCATCAAATCGGCCTGCCGCGGGGTGGCGCGGAAAACTTCCATCCCGAAACGCGCAAGGTCATAGCGGCAGTTGGTCGTCTGAATCATCTCTATGGCGCAGCAGGCCAAGCCGAATGTAAGCGGCCAGCAGGACCAGTGCTTGCCGAAGTTGAATACCTTGTCGATGGTAGTGACAAGTATCAGCGGAGTGCCTTTAGGCCAACCTGTATCGATCAATCCCATTTCAGGAAACCTTTCCTCCAGGCGAATACCCAACCGACTACGAGCATGAATATAAAGAAAACCATTTCGCCGAATACTGCGAAACCGAAATTGGCGCTCTGCCAAGTGCCGTAGGCATCAAGGAATCCAGCTGCCTGTTGCGCTGATGGAGTATGCAACTCCACGTAATTCGGCTTCAACATCCCGAATACCACTGCCCATGGGAAGAAGAAGATTATTTCGACATCGAATAAGAGGAACAGGATGGCGAAGTAGTAATAGCGGATATTGAAGCGCATCCAGGCGATGCCGACGGGTTTCTCCGCGCATTCATAAGTGGACCGCTTTGCGGGGTATGGATCGGAGGGACGCAGAATCCACGCGACCGCGATGCCCACCAGCGCGAAAGCTACGGCTCCTATTGCGAAGGTCAGGACATAGTTGTAAGTGACATAAGTCGGAAGGACTTTCGGATCCATAATATTTCCTAAAAAATAATTCCCTCAGCGGTAACCTCAGGTAATCAATAGAAAGGCCTTTCCACCGGTTACCCGGAGGGCGGAAACGAAAATTAACAAAACTCCCCTCCCCCGAATGACGGGTTATAATAGCCGGGCCATATCCTGATGTCAACCTCGATAATTAAGAGCCTCTAACAAAAAGGGGGACAGCCCTGGGACAGTCCCTATTCAGATTGTAGCTTGAAGTTCCACATTGCATTTTGGGACAGCCCCAGGACTGTCCCCGGTTGTCCACTGTAACCTTTTCGTAATTTTTCAAAACCATTTTGTTAGAGTCTCTAACTCAATTCTTGTTCCCTTTTATGACGACAAACGATCCCCGCCCATACCCCTCCTCAACCGGCTCCGGGGAACTAATCTCGGATAAAGGACGGAATATCGTTTGGCGGGATTCAATTTCCCTGAAACCACCGGCTTCCAGCAAGTCTTTGATTTCATGAGGTGTATAAAATATGGCTTCAGAATAAAATTTGCTTTCCTTTTTTTTCGCCTTGTAAATTTTCCCTAACTCGCTGCTTCCATCAATGAAGCCGATTACAACGCTTCCGCCCGGCTTGAGTACCCTGTAAATTTCTCTAAGGCACTTCGCCGGGTGATCGACAAAGCATATTGTGGTGACGAGCAAGATATAATCAGAGCTTTCATCGTTTAACGGCAGCGATTCACATACCCCGTGAATGACCGTCAATCCCCTGGATCGGGCAATATCAGCCATCTTCGGCGATGGTTCAACTCCGATTGTTATTCCCAACGGTATTGCGAAACGTCCTGTTCCCATGCCGACCTCAAGCCCCTCCCCTTCGGTAGGAATGAGTTGCCTTATGGCTTCCAGCTCGGACTTATAAATCCAATCGTTTTCCTCGAACCATCGGTCATAGGCTTCGGAATATTTTTCAAATGCATCTATTTTTGACAAGCTATGCTCCTTCCTTACCTTTCATAGTAGCATTATAATAATAGAAGCGTGACATTATTTATATCCCCCTGGGTGCCGCATACTTTTAGTGTGCGGTTTTGTAGTATTATAGCTGTGTAACGGTGACATTATTTTGATGCGCAATGCGAATGATGAGATGATGCAGGGCAGAATAGATAACATACCGCTTTACGACGAGATGGTTATCAACTCGACCACCGAGAGCTTCCTGAAGAGGATGCTTGGGCAGCGCACAGGTATGCTCATATGCGCCTGCCCCACGGAACTCGATGGACAGCGGGTCATAAGGATCCTCGCCGACCATTCGATACGGCTCAGCATGGGGCACCGGTTCCATATGATGGATGACACCTGCGGCGCGACTGAAAAGGCTAAGGCCGGTATCAACCCGGAAACCGCAAACAGGCTGACGCAGGCGTTTATGATGCACAAGCCGGACTACCTTTTCCTCGAGCGCCGTATAGACAAGCCTGTTTTCACCGAGATGGTGCACGCTGTGATGTCGCGGCATATCCTGGCAACCGGCTTCATCCCCGCGCCATCGAGTTTTATCGCGCTGGAGCGGCTTGCTGAGGTCGCTTCGTCACCGACAATTTTAGCGAATGTGCTGAATGGTATTTTGGCGCTGAATTATATCAACATCATCTGCCCGAACTGCAAAACCGAGCTTCCCCCCGCGGAGATACCTGATGGGCTCATCATCACCGGCGAGATGGATGGCGCGCGGCTTCGCCAGTTCAAGGGTACCGGTTGCCCAAGCTGCGCCGGTACGGGCTATTCGAGCTATGACATCCTCGCGGAGTGCCTCGATATGAGCGCTGGGCTGCGCGATGCCATCCTCAAGGGCTCCGGCAGGATGGCCCTCAAGAAACTAGCCAAAGCCGCGGGCACCCTCACCTTCCTCGACACCGCTTGGGCCTTCTTTCGCTCCGGGCTTACAAGTTTGGATGAAGTGAAGCGTATTGCAGCTGTGACAAAGTGAGGGGGAAGATGAGACAGTTTCGGGACAGGGGTGTCCCCGAAACAACAGAAGACATACGCTAAGCTTAAGCGTGCCCCCCGGCACTGAATCAGTTTAAGTCCTCACCAAGTCCCATCCGGCAAGAATTTGCTAAGGAAGACATCGTAGGAACCATTCGAAGTGTGCGCATCAACATCGGAACCAGGATCAAAGTCAACAGTTCCCCCGAAATCGCCTGTAACAAAAATATTGTTGGAATAATCCACTGCAATTCCATAACTTTGGTCAAATTCTCCTCCACCCCAGGTTTCGGCCCATTGGAAATCACCATTTGCGTCAAATTTGCTAAGGAAAACATCCCCGTATCCATTGGAATGATGCCAATCTTCCGCAGCGCCAGGATCAAAATCACACCATTCATAAGAAAAACCAGTAACAAAAACATCACCAAGATTATTTGTAGTGACCCCGTGCCCTTCATCGACACTACTCCCGTCCCCACCCCATGTGCGGGCCCAAAGAAAATTACCGGCTGAATCAAACTTGCTCAAAAACGCATCTCTTAAATATCCCCAATACCCCGTGTCGTGCCAATCTTCACCTGAACCGGGGTCAAAGTCACAAGCTCCGCAAAACCAACCCGTGGCATAAGAAATACCAGATTCTTCTACAGCAACTCCTAAACCATAGTCCAAGTTTTGTGCTGCTGCTCCCCAGGTTTTGGCCCAGTGGAAATTACCACCCGAATCGAATTTGCTGAGGAAGATATCCCAATCACCATTGGAAGAATGTTTATTCAATCCGGGACCGGGGGCAAAGTTTACTTCATGCCCCTTGAAACTGCCTATTACAACAATATCCCCTGAGTTATTCGCATCTAAGGAATTAACATACAACATTTGGCTAAAAGGATCTTCCGCATCACCCCAATTCCGTACCCACTGAAAATCCCCTTTTGTATTGAACTTACTAAGATAACCATTATCCGCGTAGCCAGGATCATGTTCATCAGTTCCAGGTCCTGGGTCAAAATCGACTAATCCATTTTCCCACCATCCAGCTACATATGCAGCACCATCTACGGCACTTACCACTGCTTGTCCTTGTGCACACCAAGTGCGGGCCCAATTGAAATCACCGTTCGAACCGAACTGGCTGAGAAAAGTCTCTGCGCCGCCTCAAGTACCACCCACTGTGTGTTCATCTACTCCTTCCCCAGGATCAAAATCGACAGTCCATCGGTAATAACCTGATACATAGACATTCCCGGTGTCATCAACATCCACCCCCAGTCCTCCGTCATCGTCAGTGCCACCCCATGTACGAGCCCATTGGAAATTGCCACTACTGTCATACTTGCTTAAGAAAGCATCCGACCCACCATTTGAAGCATGTATGTCTGACCCCTCCCCTGGGTCGAAATCAACGGTCTCGCCAAAGACACCTGCAACATATACGTTACCGAGGTTATCTGTTGCTACACTGGCTCCATGGTCTCCCGGATATCCCCCCCAAGTCCTTGCCCATCCTTTCGGGATCTCCAGAACTGTGAAAAGCTCACTGCCGGTTCCAGATTTGCCTGTTCCATTTTTCACTTCAACATCATATTTGCCAGTTGCCGCGTTTAATGGGATATCAATGTCGCAGGTGATTGACGAGCTACTGACCACGACTACATTGGTTGCAACTATATCCGGCTCACCGGAATTTTCTAGCTTGACTTCAGCCGCAGGACCTTCAAAATCAGTACCGGAAATAGTAACACCCTTTAAATTTGACCCTACCATTGCTTCAGATGGCTTCATGCTCAATACTACAGGGGCCTTTGCTTTTGTTACAGTAATAGTGATATAGTCACTAAGCGTGAGGGGACCTGAGCCAACCGAAGTTGCTGTAATCCTTGCCTTATAAAAACCCGAACCAGCCGTTGCATTATTACTCAAGAGTTTGTACCAAGTATTCCCGCCAAAATTTGACAATTGTGTAAATGGTTCGCCTGTAATCTCAGGTGCTGCCAGTGTGACTCCGGATACATCATTCTGCCAATCGCATACATCGACATAAATATTCCCTATTGAGCCTTGGACGTCATAGATTACCTCTTGCCAGAAGTTCGTGATTGTGTACGGCTCTTTGCAATTTCCCGGCCATGATGCATCAACGGCGTAGGTAATCTTGTCATAATGTGGCGGGAGAGGGATGTATATTAGATATTTCTCCATATATTCGCTTCCCGCACCAAACATGCGGTTTGGCTGGTCCTTTGCGAAAGCCTTGAAAGGATTGATCGTGTCCCCCCCTGGAACATCCCATAACCCGGTCCAATCATCGGCGTTGAGTAGTTCATGGCCGTAGTCATTGGTATATAAAATGCCTCTCACATCATAACCCGACATCAATGTAGGGTTGCGCAGGGTTATATCCGCATCGAGGATGCGGGTTACTGTGTCGAACGAATTTACCTTTATTTTCACGCAATCATTACACGCGGGTGGGGTAACATAGGGGGTTACATTCGCATGCGCTGTGGCTTCACGGTTTAAAACCGCAGTCACTGTCAGCGTTTCGGGATCAAAGACAAGGTTGTAATAACCCCAAATACAGCGCTCTGAGATTGATGCATCTTTCTCACCCTGTGGGGGCATTTGGGTTCCCAACCCAGCAAAATCATCGCCGGGGGTCACTATATTATCGCGGGTGTTACTGCAGGCAGACAAAAACAGGACCCCGAGAATGAGAATCATGAGAGTCACTCGGTTCCACATCATAAGCTCCCTTCCAAATCGATGTCAGATTTGGGCTATTTTTATAGGGAAATATTACCCCCCCCCGCGCAAAAATCAAGGAAATTCTGGGTATTTTTTTGGAATCCTGATCACAGGATTTACAGCTCAAAACCACTTCCCCCGCCTCTTTGCTCTGGATGCACATCATGGTATGGTATGATTCCCCCTTAAGCAATTGGTGCCGTAATATCAATGTTGATAGGACAACCATGTTATGAACAACAACACAACAAAACACCACTTTGGATTCACGCGCAATGAATACAGCATCCTCTCGAAACTGAATACTCTCGCGCGGATTCAGGATTATATTGACCATCTCGATTACAACCTTGAAAAATTAGGCGAGACATGCTACTCCCCGCGTACTGTCTTGGCCAAACAGCAGGCTAACTGCATCGAGGGGGCCATCTTCGCCGCCGCCGTCCTGCGCGTGCAAGGCCATCCGCCCCTTATTCTCGACCTCACATCGGTGCGCGACGACGACCACGTGCTTGCGGTCGTCAAGCAGGACGGTTATTGGGGCGCGCTTTCAAAGTCAAAATATTCCGGCCTGTCGTTCAGGGAGCCGATTTATCGCACCATACGCGAGCTCGCGCTGTCATATTTCGAGTGCTACTTCAACTTCGACGGCGAGAAGACACTTCGCGGCTACTCCCGGCCCGTCAACTTGGCGCGATTCGATAAGTTCGGCTGGATGACTTCTGCGGAAAACCTCTTCTATATACCGGAATATCTTGGTTTGCAGGTGGCGCATACTGAATTTCTCACCAAAAAAATGATACACAACCTCCGCCCCGTCACCCCCCTCATGAAAGACGCAGGCGAATTGTGGATGAAGAGGAAGGGTGTTTTAGAGAAGTTGAGGGGGGTAAGTTGAGGGGGGTTATGATTGTCAGAATGCGGAGCTGAATTATTTATCCCTCGCTAAACACCATTGCATCCTTCTTTACCGGCAGCTTGATGATGAATTTCGTCCCCTTGCCTTCCTCGGATTCCACTTCGATACTCCCCCCATGGTCGTGGATGATGCCATAGCTCACCGAAAGGCCAAGGCCCGTACCCATCCCCGGCGGTTTGGTCGTAAAGAACGGGTCGAAGATTTTTGTCATATTTTCCGGGGAAATACCAATACCTGTATCGGCAAATTCAAAGATAATCCAATCACCTTGGCAGTTGGTATTTATATGTACTTCCCCCTTATCCGGCATAGCCTGCGCGGCGTTGATAAACATATTGTGTATTACCTGCGTTATCAGATTCGGGTCGAGCACAGTCTCCGGCAAGTTGTCGGCCAAATCCAATATAATTCGAATCCGCCGATACACAGGCTGATATTTGAAAAATTCAACCGAATGAATGATAAGGTCGTTGAGTTGTGTCATTTGCGGGGCATGGGACGATGGGTTGGCGAATGTGAGCATGTTGCTTATGATGCCCTTGATGCGGTCAATGCCCGACAGTATGCGCTCATAGGGCTCATCTTCCTCGCCCTTTGCCCGGGCGTCGTCGCGGAAGCCCTCGATGATTGTGTACATCCCAGCGAGAGGGTTGGAAATTTCGTGCGCAACTCCGGCGGCGAGATAGCCCATGGATGCCAACCTGTCTGCCTGCAGGAGTTTCTCCTCTATTTTCATCTTGTCGGTACTGTCCTCGAGCAGTGCCACGACGCCGTCGATCTTGCCTTTCAACCCGTGAAGGGGCAGCAAGGTCAGGCTGACAGTCATGCGCCGCGTTTCATCAGCGAGGAGAAGGTACCCTGTTTCCTTGACGACTTCCCCTTTAAGCGCCCGTGTGATCCTATCTTGCAGCGTGGGGTTGAATTTACCGGCAAGCTCGTCAAGTTTCTTATGATTCAGGCTTGTGACCCGGGGGATTCCTATCATATTGCAGAATGCCATGTTGGCAATCTGGATGACGCCGCCATTATCGAGTGCAAGTATCCCTATTGGGGCGTTATTGATAATTTTGGTTATCAATTCCGTACGCTTGCGCACTATATCTTCAAGGTGTTTTTTGTGCGTTATATCGGTGGCTACAGCCGCGATGCAATGCCGTCTCCCAGAGGGTTCAGGTATCAGTGATGTGGTCAGGTAAACAGGAAAAATATCGCCGTCGGAACGCCGGAACAAAATTTCCCCTGACCACTTGGCCCCGTCGATTGTCTGGTTGATTATTTCAGGGGCGAGGGGTTTGGAATTTTCCTCGAACATTTCGGCCCATGATTTGCCGGTGATTTCATTTAGCGCGTAACGCAGCATAGCGCAACCGGTAGGGTTTACCTGTCGCAGTGTGCCGTCAAGTTCGACGATACAAAGCATATCCTTTAATTGTCCGACTATATGTTGGAGGAACTCATCACCCTCCATGGGGCATCACCTTTCATAACATCTTATCCGGAAGAAATCGGGCAGCGCGTATCTATCGCCCTGCAGGCGCGTGATGAGATCATGATGCGCGCATCACAATATGTGCATCCGATGCCGGATGATAGATACGTGCCACCCGCCGGTTTTATCTATATTTAACATCCTTAAAACAGATTGGAATGAGTCCTGGGTAATTGCAGTGGTTTTGGAACGCTGGTTTCCAAACCGGCATGGGAGTGGAGCATGCCTACTGGAAAGTCGCTGTACCCAGTGAAATAGACTAAAAAAAAGGAGCCGATGGCTCCTAAGCAGGTCGAATATTGACGCATCTCATTTCTGATGAGCGAGGGTCCTCAGGCAACGTGTGCATACGCGCACCTTCTGCATCTTGCCATCCTTGAGGATGGTCGTATCCTGCAGGTTCGGCTTCCAGCGGCGCTTTGTACGCCGGTTGGAATGGCTTACCGCGTTCCCTGCCACAGGCCCCTTGCCGCATATATCGCATTTATATGACATCTCAAATCACTCCCGCTAAAAGCACGGGGGTGAATTGTAGCAGATTACAGCTTAAATGCAAGCGTTTGAGAACAGTCAATCGATGTATCGGAGCACCCTGTCCCGATACCCGTCTTGAAATTGCGCCTGTTCCGGTTTTGTGGCGCCCACAAGGGAGGTCTTCCGAGCTTGTGGGCGTATCATATTATAGTTTTCATGTTGAATATTTAATAACTAACGATAATTAGAAACACCCACAAACTCGAAGGCCCGTTTGCAGGCGCCACAAGGCGTTGCTATTACTGTTCACAGGTAGATTATGGATCCTCAATGGCTTGTGGTATTACTCAGCGAGCTATCCCCTCTCCACCTTACAGACCTTCCCGAACTCCTCCGTCATTATCGGGATTATCTTCAGCGCGTCGCCGACGATACCGTAATCCGCCACCTTAAAAATTGGCGCTTCGGGGTCGGAGTTGATTGCCACGATTATTTTGGATGAACGCATACCCGCCAAATGCTGCATCGCGCCCGCTATGCCGATGGCGAAGTAGAGCTTCGGGTTCACCGTCTTGCCGGTCTGCCCGACCTGGATATGGTGTCCCACCCAGCCTGCATCGACAATAACCCTCGACGCCCCGCACGCTCCGCCGAGGATATCAGCGAGTCCCTCAATAAGCTTGAAATTCTCCGGCTTCTGGAGGCCACGCCCGCCGGCAACGACAATATCCGCCTCGGTAAGCTCAACCCTTCCCGTGGCCTTCGAGATGACATCCTTCACAACGGCCTTGATTTCGCCAATCTGCGGCGCAACGCTCTCGATGGCCCCTTCAGCGAATTTCTTCGCATGTTCGAATACGTTGGGCCGCAGCGTGATTATCGCGGGTAGCTCCTTAAACTTAAGCTTCGCGAGAACATTTCCCGCATAAATCGGGCGCGTGATTTCAACGGCCCCTTTATCCAATATATTAATGCCCGTGACATCAACCGCGGCGCCAAATCCGAACGCGGCGGAAAGCATCGCGGTCAAATCGCGCCCGTGGTATGTCGCGCCGAACAATATATATGCCGGGTTTATCTTTTCAATAAGCGGCTTCAGTGCCTGCGAATAACCTTCGCTGGTGTAGTGGCGTAATTTCACATCTTCTACTGTATAGACAACTGCCGCCCCTGATTTGGCTAAAACTTCGGCAGCCGATGTCGTATCCTTCCCAAGTACCGCGACATGCACTTTTCCACCGGTCTTTAGGGCCAATTCATTGGCTTGGCCTATGCATTCAAGGGTGACCTTTTTTGGCTTGCCGTCTTCCAATTCACCTATAACGAATATATCCTGCGGCATCTCTTACTCCTTAAGGCATCATTTCATCATCGAGATTGTGTGGGGCAGGCTTTCCAGCCTGCCGCTTTCCAGCCTGCCCCACACAATGAATACATCACAAAACCTTCTCATCCTCGACGAGATGTTTAATCAACTGCCGGACTTTTGCCATATCATCCCCCTCAAGAATCTTCCCCGGCTCCTTTGTCGGAGGGGGAAGGAAGGCCGTATATTCCACCCTGCTCCTCGAACGCATATCAGCAGCGTTAAGCCCGTAATCCGCAAGCTTCTTCTCATGGTGTGGTTTCTTCTTGGCTGCCATGATTCCCGTAAGCTTCGCGTAACGCGGTTCATTAAGCCCCTTCTGGCAAGTTATAATGCATGGCACGGGTAGTTGGCATACTTCGATGGAACCCTCTACAGCCCGATGCACGGTTGCCGATTTGCCGCCGGGGGCAAGCTCAACCTTCACGGCATACGCCACATGCGGCAAACCAAGCTTCTGCGCGGCGATAATCGCCGTACACGCGTTGTCCATGTCCGTCCCCTTGTAGCCGCACAGGATGAGGTCATAGCCGACCTTCTGAGCCATCCGGGCCAACAATTCGCCCACCGCAAGCGGGTCGGCATCGGCGACATATTCATCGACCAATATGAGCTCATCGGCCCCTTTTGCTAATTCGCTGTTGAGGGTCTTACCTGCGCGCTCCTCGCCATAGCATATCAGCGTAACCTTTCCCCCGGCTGCTTCCCTTATACGCAGCGCTTCCTCGACGGCGTATTCATCATATGGCCCCGCGATGAACTTGACTTCGCTGAGGTCAACTTTGCCCTCTTTCACCCTTATGCGGCTCTCGGTATCAGGAACTTCCTTGACGAAGACGATTATGTTCATGGGTCTCTCCGGTCATTAATCAAGAAGCTTGGCGATTATAGCAAAAATACTGGCTGTCGCCATTCTCCATTAAAAACAAAAATATCTACAGGTTACGTAAGCAGGGAGCGGAAAGTTCTGGTATATTTTATAATTCGCAAAATTATGGTTCCGGGATGGATTCCTCACGGTGCGATATGGCAATCGGATTGCCGGCCGAATTGTGCGGGAAGAAAGAGCTGATGGTTTATGGATAGAAATAATCAAACAACCCCAGAGTCTCCTCCGGAAAAGAAGGGGAATGCCGCGAGGAGTCGGGGGTTGATGGCCATCATTATCATCATTGTTGTTATAGGGGTCGTGTTCGGCGCAAGATGGCTTATTCACCGGTTGAACTATACGAGCACCGATGACGCGCAGGTTAACGCGGACCTTATTCCGGTGAGTTCCAAGGTTCAGGGGCGAGTGCAGAACATTTTTGTCTCGGAGGGGGACCAGGTGAAAGCGGGACAGAAGATAGCCGAGCTCGACCCGACCGATTTCAAACTTGCGCTGGATAAGGCCGAAGCTAAATTGGAATCTGCACGGCAGGATCTTGAGAAAGCGCAATCGTCACTCGAGCTTACGCGCAGTCGTACTCACATTACGGTGCTCCAGTCAACTTCGAGCCTCGGCCAGGTGGAGGGGGGGGTATCGATATCTTCCACGCAGCAGGATATCAATTTGGTGAAATTGGAGAAGGATGTTGAACGGGCGCAGATAAACCTTCAGCGTGCGGAAGATGCGCTCAATGAAGTGCAGCCCCAGGAGGAGCAGGCTCGTACCGACCGTGACCGCGCGCAGACGCTCTATGAAGGGGGAGTCATCTCAAAGGGGCAATGGGAGCAGGCGGACACCCATGCCTCGGTCATGAAAGAACGGCTTGCACAAGCGGAGCAGGGGAAGGCCGATGCCGAGAAGCAGCTTGAATTGGCGCAGAATAATTTGCAGTCCGCAACGATTGACAAGACCAGATTGGAAATAGCTCGGCAGGACCGTGAGAAGGCCGACCTTGCGCTCTCGCTATCAAAAGAGCAGCAGGCGGAAGAAGTGAAAATGGCCGAATTGACCGTGCAGGGCCTTGTCGCGCATATAAAGGAATTGGAAGCCGATGCAGCGCAGGCTAAATCGGCCCTTGGCGAGACGACTATTTACAGCCCGGTCGATGGGATAGTCGCAAAGAAGATTTCGTTGTCCGCGGAAATCATCGCCCCGGGCAGGCCGATTTGTTTTGTTATTGATACCAATAAAATGTGGATCACTGCGAATATTGTGGAGAAATATCTCAGGAATTTCCGTGTTGGCTCAAAAGCCTCGGTGACTATTGATGCCCTTCCGGGGAAGACATTCGAGGGCGAAGTAACAACAATCGGGGTTGCAACTAACGCGAAATTCGCGCTTATCCCGCAGACCAATCCAACGGGGCAATTTATCAAGGTGGCGCAGCGTGTCCCGATAAAAATAACCTTGTCAGGTGATCTCACCGGACTTAAACCCGGGACCAGCGCCATAGTGTCGATTAAAAACGAATAGGCCGCATATTCAGACATCCAGTGTCGTAAAGATGATGATGCTCAGCAGTGAACCTCATCCGAAATAATAAATTTGCATCTATGCCGCAGTCGGACAGGCGGAAGTGGGCCGTGCTTATCACTGTTATGGTCGGCATATTCATGGCCATCATCGACAGCAGCATCGTCAATGTCGCGCTCCCGCATATGTCGACATCATTCGCCACGAATACCGACCGGGTCAGATGGGTTGTTGAAGCCTATGCCCTGTCCTATGCCATATTCACGCTGACCATGAGCTGGTTGAGGGAACGCATCGGTATAAGGGCGACATTCATGGGCGGCTTGATCATTTTCGTTTTTGCCTCGGCGTTGTGCGGCATCTCCTGGAGCCTGCCGTCAATGGTCATCTTCCGCGTCCTGCAGGGGGTTGGCGGCGGTATCATGATGCCGACCGGGTTCACGCTCATAACCGAGAGTTTCCCGCCGCATCAGCGCGGTACGGCGTTCGGCCTCTTCGGCATCGTCATTGTATTCGCCCCTTCCTTGGGACCGACCCTTGGCGGATATCTGGTCGATTATGTCCACTGGCGCTACATTTTCTATATAAATGTCCCGGTTGGCATCCTGACATTCACCCTTGCCACCATTACCCTGACCGAAACCAAGAAGCTGTCCCCCAAGCCCTTTGATTTCTTAGGATTCATCGGTTTGGCGGGATTCCTCGGTTGCCTGCTGACGGTGCTCACAAACGGGCAGCGGGAGGGCTGGAATTCTGATTACAGCCTTTCCCTTTTCGGCTTCTCCCTTCTCGGGCTGCTGCTTTTCCTGCTCACAAGCCCGCATATGAGGTACCCGATTTTTGATTTGGCAATATTTAGAAATTTTCAATTCTCAATGATTGCCATATTGAATATTCTACGTGCAGCCGCACTGTTCGGGCGCACATATCTTCTTCCGATATTCTTCCAGAACCTCTTGGGTTATTCCGCCATGACCACCGGCTTCCTGCTCGCGCCCGGCGCTCTCATATCGGGCATCTCAGCCCCCATCGCAGGGCCGCTTGTCGATAAGTACGGCCCCAAGTTCTTTATTTACACAGGCCTTATTATCGTCGGCATTGCCAATTTCATGTATTTCAACCTTGATGTCCGCTCGTCGTACATAGCCATTCTAACCCCGACGCTCATATTCGGCTTCGGCATGGGTGTCGTGAGCACCCCCCTGACCGCTGCCGCCATGAATGTAGTAAGGAAGGACCAGATAAGCCAGGTTTCAACGGTGTTGAGCGTACTGATGCAGGTGGGAGGGGCTTTCGGGGTCGCGATGCTCGGTACCATGATGAACAACCGCACCGCGTTTCATCAGGCGGTATTCGCTGAGAGTGTGAATCAATACGCCTATACGACGCAATCTGCGGTGCAAGGCGCCCAACTGATGGGGCAAAATCTGGGGATGTCTTCATCACAGGCATCTTCGTTGGGCCCCGCAGTGCTTAATTCGATTGTCACGCAACACGCAACGGTCGCCGGCTTCCAGGATGCATTCATCTACACCGGTATAATCACCTTCTTGGCCTTGATACCCGCCTTGGGCCTCATACGCCTTAAAGCCGCGGAGAAGGGGAGGGAGTGAAAGTGATGCAGGCTGGAAGCCTGCGCTCCCAGGGGGTGGCATATTGTTCTTTAATAAATAAATGTAACCCACGAATCCCATTTCGTGGGTTACCATCAATTCTGATATAATTCGGTAAAAAGTCATATTATGAACAATATGATGAGGCTAAAAATATATCTAATATCTTGTTGCACTATCCTTGCTCTGTTCATCACAACAGGATGCCAAGGGCAACCCAAGCAATCATCGGAGGAAATCGAAACCGGCTCGATGCAACTCCCCGCAAAACAGGAGTTTGAAGTGGTGGAGTATTCAACCGTGGCCGTTGAGAAATCCATCGCGAAGGGCATTGTCGAAGGGAGCTTCCTTGATTCAAACGGTGACGGCATCCCCGATTCGATACTATGGGGCGAAGTGGAGATACGAGGCGACGTGAAGCCGGAAAATATAAAGGGCTATGCCTATGGCAACGGCCGCTATGTTGCTTTCTACCCATCGGAATTAAAGGAATTCCCGCCGCCGGGAGGAGCGCGATTATTCGGTTTCTTTCATTATTTTGATGACCACTTCCTCGATATCGCGCTCGCGATGATCGTGAAGCAGAGGCAGGATGATGCATCGCAGAAGGGCATCCAAGTGGCATTCATCGATGGTTCGGGCCAAAAGGCTGCAAATCCCGCGTATGCATTTTACCCAAGGAGTGATATTGAAGCACTGCCTTCTTATAAGCGCTGGAAGGAATCGGGCCTTGATTTCGCAATAGCCGCCGACCCGAAGGCGGACCAGTTTTTCATCATATTGAAGGATTTCAGCCTTCCCGATGAGATTTTCGTAATTGCGTTCAAGTGGTATTAAATTCGGGGACGGCCCCGGACCCGTCCCGGACCTGTCCCAGACCTGTCCCGGACCTGTCCCGGACCTGTCCCGGACCTGTCCCATTCTTATTTGTAGCGCAGACGTCTTGGGCCTGTTGAAAAAGCTGATATGAGCACATGACGGTCAAAACAGTCACAACCTTGGTAGCCCCGGGTTGACCGTATCCATTTGACTATTGATAAATTGCGGCCTACCCGGGGTAGGAGCCAATCTATTTCATGCATAAGGATGGCTCCAACCCCGGGCTACCAGATATCAAGACTTTTTCAACGGGCCCGTCCCCAATTTGGCCATGCAGATACAAGCATTCTGATGCTGCCCTACATTCTTTTTACACCCGTCCTGATACTGTTTGGTATAATTAGGAGTTTGAACTGCCGTTGAATACCGTTCATATCGGAGGTTGTGTATATGCCGATTTCGACCTACAGGCGTGTTTCGATAATGCTGGTAGTCCTGGTGGTGGCGAGTTTCCTTTTCGGCTACCAGCTTGCCTCAGCCGCCCCGAGGGCCATCGCCAGTCCGGAAGTGCCGGGCTGGTTAAGGGCGGGCCTTCAATTCCTCAGATTTGAGGCGCCTGAGAATGAGAATGGTATAAAAGAAAGGGATATTAACATCTTATATGATGTCTTCGATAAAATTGACGGTGAATATATCGACGCCGATAAAATCGACTCGAAGAAAGTGATTTACGGCGCCGCCTCCGGTGCAGTGGATGCCCTCGGCGACCCATATTCCCGTTTTGTTCCCCCAGCGCCAAGCAAGGAGATGAAGGCTGATATCGAGGGCTATTATTACGGCGTGGGGGTAACAATAGAGGAGCGGAAGGGGCATGTGATTATCATAAATGTCTTCCCTGAAAGCCCGGCAGAGCAGGCAGGTCTTGCAGCCGGTGACATTATCTCCTCCGTCGATGGGGAGGAAGTGCTTACCGCCGGCAGTCTACGGGTTGTTGAACTCATACGCGGCCCTGAGAATACCACCGTCCAAATCGGGGTGCTTCGCGAAGGTAATGATGAGGAACTCGTTTACACTGTCAACAGGGTGAATATCAAGTACCCGAGCGTATGGGAGTCCAAGATGCTTGATGGCGAAATCGGCTATGCCCTTGTAACTCAGTTCTCAAAAGAGACCCCTGAAGATTTACGCAAGGCTATTGAGGAGCTTAAATCCGAGGGGGCAAAGGCGCTCATCCTTGATTTACGCAACAACGGCGGCGGCCCACTCGATGCGGCGGTATATGTGGGTGATTTATTCATCCCGGAGGGCGCAATTGTTTATTTGCAGGACAAGGACGGCAACCTTCACCCCGACCCGGTGGATAGACCCATGACAAAAAGAGGCGAAGCCGCGGGGATGCCGCTGGTCGTAATGATAAACCAGTTCTCCGCTTCGGCGAGTGAGATTGTTGCGGGTGCAATCCAGGATTACAAAGCCGGTGAAGTAATAGGCCAGAAGAGCTTCGGGAAAGGGGTTGTGCAGAATGTCATACGGCTTTCCGACGGCAGCAGCTTGGTGTTGACGACTAACAAATACCTGACGCCGAATAAACGGGATATAAACGAGGTGGGAATCGAACCTGATATACCCATCAGCCTTGAACTGAAGGATATCCAGGATGAATACATTGTCGACGCGCTTAATAAGCTTAAAAGTCTGGATGATGAGATTAAGGCTAAGAATGAAGAGTTGAGGGATTATTTAAAGGGGCATGATTTCCAGCTTGATATTGCGAAAAAATATCTGTATGAAAAAATCGCAGCGGGATAGGGATTGGTATTTTATGCTTGCATCGATATTCAGGCCTTGCGTTGGTATGAAAGATTTGCATTCATGTTGAAAACTTGAAGTGTCCCGGATTGCTGATATATTAAACTGATTTATATCGAGGACTTGTTCGCAATGCTTATTATCTCCCCCCCGCGCGGAGCGGGGGGGACCAATGGGGGGGCAAGTAAAGCAAAGGAGGTCGGACAACTGGATAAAGATAAAGACAAAGGAATGGACCAGGGCAAAACGGATCCCCGTGGGGACAAGGGTGGAGGTTCTCCTAAAAGGCCGCGCAGCCGGCATGGTTACCTGCGTTCCAGGAAGCCTAAGGCTGGATTTAAAGCTGCCGAATCGAAGCTTGCTGCCCTTGGCGATGAGGAGGGCACCCCTTTAACCGAGGAGGAATACGCAAAAAGGCCGAAAGGCCCCATAATACCCGCCAAACCGGTGGTAATCGAAATGCGGCCCGTTTCATCTGCCAAAGCCGAAAAACCCGCCGCACCCAGGAAAAAGGATACTCCGAAACCACTCGATGCCCCGAAGGAACCGAAACAGGTCGAAGAAGTAAGACCCGAATTCATGGGAATTCCACTCTCTGATATTCCTAAGGAATTTCCTGTAAATTTCAACCAGCGTATCGGGGTATTCGTTGACGTCCAGAATATGTTCTACACGGCAAAGCATAAATACCAGCGCAAAATCGACTTCAAAAAGCTCATTGAGGCCATCTCAAGAAAGCGCCAGATAGTAAGGGCGATGGCATATATCATCGAAGCCCCGGAAATAAACCAGTCACAATTCAAACATGTGCTTGCCGAGCTGGGGTTCGAGCTTCGGATAAAAGATTTGAGGGTACGCGCCGATGGAACGGCCAAGGGGGACTGGGATATGGGCATCGCCATCGACACCATCAATTTGCGTGAGAAGCTCGATGTCGTCGCGCTGGTCTCCGGTGACGGCGATTTCACCGATCTGGTTTATATGCTTAAGGCCAACGGGCTGCGGGTCGAAGTGTATAGCTTCCCGTCTAATACCGCCGATGACCTGAAACGCGCCGCCACTTTCTATCACCCGTTAGGTGAGGAAGTACTCATGAAGTGGTGAGCGGGGTAACCGGTTGGTCGGTGGCTCTGATACAATGACTTGCAGGAAATATCCTGAAACGCCGGCGAGTTGTTGGGGACAACCCTTGGGCCTGTCCCACTTCTTATTGGATGCAAAATAACAGTGCGTACACTTTCAGGCATATTGCTTCGCTTACTAATCGCAGGATGCGCCCTGTTGCTCGTCATCGTTCCGGTCACCCGCGTTGATGCCACTGAAGGTCTGACCCGGGAATTGACCGGCACTGTCTTTATCAAGGGCGATGTGAATGACGTTACCTGGGATGATACGGGCATCGCGCATTGGGAAGCCAGGGGGAACGTTTATCTGAAGTTTACATCTGCCGAGGGAAGAATAGCTGAACTTTACGGGGATGAATTATTGTATGAAAAGCGGGATTTAAACGGTGTTCCGAGCCACTGGGCCTCAGTGAACGGTAATGCGAAGTTGGCTTATTCCGGCAATACCATTAACGCGGGAAGCATAGAGGGCTTCCTCGAACCGCTGAAGTTGGACGTTTCATCCGCTGTGGAGCTTCATTCGGAGCAATTGGATATTTCTTCCGAGGCATTGTCCTTCAGCTCAACAATCATACAGGATAAGGAAACTCCTGATTACATCGTGAATTTTCCCGCTAAAGCCAATGGGACTTTCAGGCGTACTTTCGTGGAAACCAACCTGCCCACTGAAAGCCCGGTAACATTGGGGCTTCCGCTTCCGGTTGATTTCCGCCCCGATTTCGAGCTGCTTGATTTCGAAGCTGAAGGCGGGGAGATTCAGTTTGACGATAACGGTCTTGTGAATGCATCTTTCCCATCGGGCGGGAAGGTCGAGACTGATACGGGTTATATATTCACCGGCGATAAATTGTCATTTGACGGCTGGGTGCAAATTGATGCGTCCGGCTGCCGGATAACGGGTCAGGATGTTGAGATAACCTGCCGGGAGATGGCGTTCTTACCTGGTGAAAAGAAGCTTGACCTCAAGGGGGATGTTTCCCTTGGGAGCAATGAGGGTACGGTATATATGGATTCCCTGGGAATTTGCTATGATGACAACGGTGTGAGTGTGCTTTCCGCGCGCGGGAATGTACGCATCGATTTCACCCTCACTTTAGGTGAGGATAATTCGGTCGGAAGCACGGCGACTGAGAATAAAGTTGACGAGAATAAAGCGGACGTGAATAAACAGCTGGAGAATAAACCGGAATAGTATGAGGCACTTTTGATATTGTATAGAAAAATGGGTGCCGCACACTTTTTTACCCGCCATAGCCTTACGAAGGCGGAAGTGTGCGATACCCTGGGAGCGCAGGCTTCCAGCCTGCATGCGGCCCGACATGTCATACCGGATGAATAAACAATGAACCTTCGTGACGAACTCATAAAACTCTGGCTGCGGCGCGACATGGTGCGCAACCTTGTTGTCCGTGACCTGAAGATTAGATATAAAGCTTCTCTATTGGGTTTTATTTGGTCATTCCTGAATCCCATTATACTGATGGCAATTTATTACCTCGTCTTCGCTGTGATTGCCAAGGATTGGAGGAATACAGTTACAAAGGCCGGTATGCCTTATAGTGTTTTCTTGATTACAGGGGTATGGCATTGGATGTTATTTACGGGTGCCGTGTCCAAATCAGCACCGCTTTTTATACTCAATGAATCACTGGTTAAAAAGGTATATTTTCCCCGGGAAATACTGCCCATCTCCGTTGTTATAAGTGAATTTATGAATTTCCTGTTTGGCCTCTTGGTTATTTTCATTGCTTCAGCGATATTTGGACTTTTGTTCAACTGGTATGTATTGTTCTACCCAATATTCCTGCTTATTCTATTTATGTTTACTATGGGCTTTTCCTTCTTAGTAAGTGTTTGGGATGTTTACTTCCGTGACACCGAACAAATCTTGAATTCTCTGCTGACAATAGGTTTTTTTGCGTCACCAATTCTCTATTCTATTGATACAATCCATGAAAAATTTTTCAGTACAAATGATAAGATGTCCCCGTTAAAAATCGAACTAATGCACCGATTAAGCGGATTATATTACTCGAACCCGTTTGCTACTCTCATCCCATACATACGACGTTCGTTATTGGGTTCTGAAGTAGATATAAAAATCCCAAGTGTTGTTATTCTTTTCTTGTCCGCATTTCTGTTTCTCCTGTTCAGTTATTGGTATTTCAAGCGCCATGAATACCGCCTCGTGGAGGAGGTGTGATGTCCCCACGTCAGCCAAGGGCCCTTAGTTGTCTGGGTTACGCGACAACAATCATCGGCGTAATCCTCCTCGTGCCGGTTATACTTGTTCTGGTTTACCGCCACGCCGCTGAAAAAAAATATGACACCGTAGAGCTTGCCGCCGATTATTACCAACTGATGGAAGTGGCTGATTCATATAATTACCCCCTCGACATATTTTTAAAACAAGTAAAAGGCACCGGCGTTGAGGCCGTCGCGCTATTGGAGGACACGCCGCACAACTTGGAAAATCGCGGCTTGTGTTATGTCATCCATGGTACCGACTGGATTGGTTTTCAAACGCTCGAGGAACGCAAAAAGATAAAAGCCCTTGGCGGCGAAGAACCCAGGGAATGGGATAAAGAGGGGATGGATTTGCGCCTGGCTTATGGCCTCGACCCAGTGAAGACGCATCTTGTATTCACCGACAACATGCTTGGTGAGAAGGTCGGCAAGTCGGGGGCAAGCCGCTACAACCAGCGTGTCTCCACAAACCAATATGAAGGCATGACCGTCGTGTCAATTTCAGGCGAAGAGAGGCTTGTTTATGAGTTGGGCTTGGGATTCAACACTGACCGGGCTGCCAAATTATCCGCAATGGGTTTCCGTGTCATTCCAAGATTCCGCAACGACCGGTATCTTGAAGCCGATGCAATAAACCACGCCCTCGATGAAGTCTTCTCATCTCCTGATTTTGCCAGGGGGGTCATCTTCGATGGGGATGAAGTGCTTGGTTATCCCAAAAATATTCCCACCGTCGTCTCGAAATTAAACCAATACGGCGCCTATTTCGGCTGGGTTGAATTTGCCAAGCAGGCCGGGGAAAAATCGATTGCCGCACAACTGCCGGGGCTTACTGTGCGGGTGCACTCCATAGAAGACAAGGAGATGGAAATATATACTCCGGCCAAGGCGATCGCGCGTTTCGCGCGTGCTGTAAGGGAACGCGGAAGCAGGCTCGTTTATTTAAAGCCCTTCAGATTCCCTCAGGGGCCGGATAATATCGGGAGGACAGTTGAATATTTCGGTAAAGTGAATTCGGCTGTTATTGCGGAAGGGATGAAAATCGGTACACCATCCATGTTTGACGGCGGCAAGACCGCTTGGCAAGACCCCGCGCGCAACTGGGCAAAGATATTGATCGCGTTTTATGTATTAATGGTCGCCACATATCTCGTGGGCAACGAGATGAGATATTGGCCCAAGTGGATTGGTTTGGTTCCCGTTATCGCCATTATTGTTATTGGAATTATTTTCAGCATAAAGCCCCAATCATCAATCGCGGGGCTCATACTCAAAATCCTCGCATTATTGGCCGCATTATCATTTCCCATACTCGGCATATCCGAGCTAACCAAAACACTTTCGAATACCGGTGTACGAAAAGGTATTATCAGGGGGTTGATATACTGGTTCGCGACGGTGTTCTTCGCTTTCCTCGGCGGCCTGATTGTGGCGTCGTTATTGGCCGAGCGCGATTATATGCTCCAGATACAAGCCTTCAGCGGGGTGAAATTATCCCTTGTACTGCCCGTCTTAGCTGCGCTCGTGCTCGGTGTAAGGCTGGTCGTACCGCCCGAACGCGTTCAGCAGGGGTTGTGGGACAACATACGTTATCTGTTCGATTTCCAGTTGCAGATGAAGCATGTGGTCGGATTCCTGATTCTTGCCGGTGCTGGATTGTTCCTGCTTATGCGTTCCGGCAACGAGCCGCTTGTCGGCGTTGGCGAATTTGAGTCCGGTTTCCGCGCTAAGCTCGAAGCCCTCATGTATGCCCGCCCGCGAACCAAGGAGTTCCTCATCGGGCATCCATTGCTGATTGCCGGGATACTCTGGCATCTCAGGGGCAGAAAGGGCTTGGGCTACCTTGCCATCGTCGGCGGCTCAATCGGCCTTGCAAGCGTGACGAACACATTCTGCCATCTGCACATACCCATCGCCCTTAGCCTGCTCCGTACATTCTGGGGCGCATTATTGGGCCTTGTCATTGGCATACTCCTTTATTACGTCGCTGAAGCATTATTCAAAATCGCCGGATATTCCCCCTGTAAGGAGGCCCTCCATGTCGGGAAGGAACCTTAGCTTTGCGATACGCATCTCCCTTTTGCTTCTCCTCGCCCTGAATTTCCTCGCCTGTGGGCGGGGCGGTGTTTTTGAGGATAAGAACAAAGTCGCCATGGAGAACATCAACCGTATTGCCGACGGCGCCAACGCCTACTTCGATAAGTTCGGCGTATACCCGGAGGATATCAACGCGCTCAAAGACAAGGGGTTCCTCTCAAGGTTCCCGTTCAACCCGTATCGCAAAGGGAACAGCGAGATGATGGCAGTGCGTGTATCCACCCCTGTGCCGGGTGATTTTTCGTATCTGAAAATTTACCGTGATAGGGGTTCCGATGAAATAATGTACTATGTCCTCATCCTATGGGGCCTGCCCGGTACAAAAAGCCCCGATGTCCTCGACGCGGCATACAACTACGACGACACGCACCTTACCGAATGGATTGACATGCCCGACGGCAAATCCGACCCATACCTCACCATCATCAAAAGCGACCTCCGCCTTATGCCGGAAGGGGCGAAAGGGGAATAATGGGAAATATCTCTCACAGAGTAATAATACTCACTCCGGCGGGTCGAGGACAACTATGGCATCGTCGAGGGGGGCGGTTAGATACAGCTTCCCGGACGTCGGGTCAAATAGGATGCTTGAGTAAACCCTAAACGGCGCGACATACCAATCGGAATATTCATTGGTATTCAGGTCTATTACGCCAAAGCGATATTGGCTTTGACCATGGCTCCTCGTGCAGTACAAAGTCGAATACAGGATATTATTCTCCTCATCAACAGTCATCATCCACCCGCCGCCCTCTTCATTTTCGATATGGGTCATATCCGGGTCAGTCAGATACCAATGCTCTACTAACCCACTATTCACATTAATCAAAGCAAGTCCAATACCGTCTGAGGCGGGGCAATTGAAGCCGCCCATCACATAAGCATTCCCGGGCATAGCATAGGAAGTATTATACATACCTTCAGGAACAGGGATTTTATACTCTGTCTCAAAAGTCCCAATATCGACAATGTAACACATTATACCAGGAGCTTCCCATTTCTCATTCCGTAGGTCTTCCCGACCGGTTTCCTCGATGGTCATAAATGCTAATTTCCCGTTTTGGTAAGACATGCCTTTATTGTCAATTCCAACGTTCAATGATCTCGTCAGCGTAAAATCAGATGTCCTTACTTCGAATATTCTGCCAGAGTTCAGGTTATATTGCCAATCAGCACCATCGTAACCCTCCCCTCGAATCGGCCAAGTGCCTCCGCCGACATATGCGTAATCTCCGGTATCATCAAAAGTGAAATTCCAAGCATCAGCGGGCGATAAGCTCACAGTCTCCACTGATTTGTTGGAAAGGCGTATCCGTGATATACACCCGGGACCGGAACCGCCTTCAGGATAAGTACAATATATATATTCACCCGACGGGTCGAGCTTCATATCCCAGAATTGGGAAGGAAAAGGTATTGCATCAATTTGCAGCATGCTTGTCTTATCTATGACAATAATCCCATCGTCTGTTGCAACGTACAAGGTGGAATTATCTTGGGATAATGTTAAGATATAAGGATGGTCACCAGGGTAGAGGTAAATATACCCATCGGCTTCGATTTTCCTAGGGTATAAAAGGACTATTACAGAAACAATAAGTAACGCTAAGGGAATGAGAAAGTAATTTCTCGTTTTCTTTTTCTTCATCATTGTATCACATCCTTCTTTATAAAATACGTTTCGGGAATCGTTATAAGCCCGGGCAAAATGGTAATCTTCGGAGCCGTATATATCCAATATTTGTAGGTCTCATCAATTGCCCTCGCACGCTTGGCTGAGAAAGCTAAAATACGGTCTCTTCTTGCCAGGTCACAGTGCGACTCCATCCAAGCAGCAACAAACCGGGTTCCAGAGGGATTAATTTCACCCCAAAGGTAGCTACGATATTCAAAGAAATGAGCCATGGTGTAATTAAACATATCAGCGATTTGAACTGTCACTCGGTCGCTGATTATACCGCTATAGCCGCCGACCTCGATTAGTTTGCCTGTGGCTATTAGGTTATCGTAGTAAGAAGGAATGAAGGAATCGCTCAATTGGCTGCATGCCGACATAACAAGCCAGTCAGCGTCGGCTTCAAACCCATTGAGGTCAGGGGGCATAAAGAGTTCAGTACAGTCCTCACTCGGTTCTCCATTAAGTAACCGCTCGTGAAATGGGCCAAAGAATGGAAGGCCTTGGGGCAGGAACCCACCACCATGGGAGTCAATAACAAACAAATCGGCTTCGGATTGGACTGAAACCCATGTCTGGTCACCTCCTTGAGGGGATGAGAATAAAACCTTCCCCGTGCCGCCAAGCTTGAGGTCTTGGAAAACATTAAGCATATTACCATCCGGATTGTATTCCCCTCGCTTGTCACCATAATATAAAGCTCTGGCAAAACCTCCAACATCGCAGGACTGCACATATGAATAATCATCCTGGAACTCCACCGGCAACAAATGGTCCCTGTGTGACATATACAATACAGGCCAATCGCCGATTTGCCAATCATTCTCCTGATCATTAGTCACGGAGTTATCGCTTACCATTAACTTCTGGGTTTCAATAATCTCGTTCTGGAAAATAACCCCCGATCCTCGTAGATAAAAATCGTCACATTCATTCGCGCTGGTTGGCCCTCCGAAAAATAACGTGGATAAATCGCGGAATTCTTCGCTGTTGCGGTCTGCAAGCCTGTATGTGTAGAAATTGCAGATATGGTCGCAACCTGGGGGAACATGCGGGTCGCTATAATTCTCAGCCGATACTGGAACCGATTCCGGCGGAACTCTTGCCCACCTTATAGCCACAGCAAAATCGATAGCCGCCGCACCATATTCATCTCTGGCAAATGACGGGCCATCAAAATAATCAGCCTCAACATAATTTCCCCCGAAATTCTGATATGCCTTTATCCCAAGAACAGTGTAAAAATTCAGCGCCTGATCCTTCAAATCCGCCGAGCGGTGCCAGTTGCCATGTCCGTTGTTCATTGCATCATCTTCAATACGCACCCTCAGGAAATCGCAGTCCTCCAGCCCGGAAAGGTCACCCCCAAATACTGCCATATCGTTAAGAACCCAGAAAATCAACTCGTACTCGTTGAATTGGCGATAATCGGTCTTGTATGTCCCGTAATAAGGCGCATTGGGGTCAGGCCAGTACATCAATTCGTCAGTGTAGACAGGCACCGCGTCAAAACGCACTATCCAGGCCATGGGCAAGCTCTGTATTCCCCCGCCGATTTCATACTCAAGGGAGTATGGCCCCCCATAATTTCGCAGGTTATGGTTATCATGCGCCACCGCCACAAGTACTAACTTGCACGGTTGTTGCCGTAAAATTTCGAGATATTGTATAAAGCTCTCCCGGTCCCCGGTTATATAGTATGCGTGCCCATTGGCAGGTTTGTCATATGTCTCTATCAAACATTCGATATGGTTGACCGCGTCATCAACGTTCATAAGCTTCGGATAATCATTGTTGAAAAACATCGGGGGGGTGACATCGGCATCCTGAAAGCTGCACCCCAAGGTGCCTATGGGAGTCTCGTAACCCTCGCCACCAGGCCATTGTTCGGGAATGCAATCCGCCGATATTTGAGCAAAAAAAACATGGTTGGCATCTTTATTAAAAGTAAGCGTGTGGAAGCCCGGCCCAACAGGACCCCCTCCGGTAAGATTTGTCGTGGTTATGTCGTAATCATAGGGATCATCCGTAAGATCCGGAAAATCCCATGGATTAGCATTTTTTATGGAGGTGACAATACGTAACTCCCAGGTTATCGCGATATTGCAATGATTAGGGGGCGCGATAATCTCATAACAATACGCGTTGTGTTCTCTTTCAAAGTAACTATGTTCTGCCCCATCCTCTACACTAATGTTGCAGGAGCAATTAGGTGGCAAATCCTGAGCCTGCCTGTCGCCTGTTCTTGAGGATGACTTGTTCCATGTATATTCGGTCTTCCCACGGGAACCGAAAAATTCAAATCTCACTTCGGGGGCTGCTTCTATGTCGGGGTATAGAAGCGGGTCAAAATCCAGGAGGACGGTATAACCGCCGTTGATTAACTCGACATTGGATACCGCGTTGTCCAATCCCGTGATTAACCAGTTGCTGTTGCCTTCCGCGACCGTCTTATCCAGGACTTTGTCGAAGAACAAAAGGCAAAAACCTTTGTCTTCATTGGGTAACAACGCAGTAATATGCGCTGGTTCATTATCAAATTCAAAAACAAGCGCCTGGGTTTGGGGAAATGAAGCGGGCGGCCAGAATATTATTGATGCATAATGGCTTCCCAGTTTAAGCTGCCCCAAAGGCTGGAAAATAACTTCCTCAGCCCCTTTCAGGATA
>Ga0315277_10000137_pt1 | contig 121258 bp, 110 predicted proteins | sample YL17G05_15_MG_FD_203695 | JGI IMG/M metagenome (GOLD analysis project Ga0315277, IMG submission 203695) | Sediment microbial communities from Yellowstone Lake, YNP, Wyoming, USA - YL17G05_15 | ecosystem: Environmental > Aquatic > Freshwater > Lake > Sediment | place: USA: Wyoming | collected...
GCCGAGCCTCTCGAACGGCCGGTGTCCGGCCCGGCCCGGACCTCCTTTTATAGGGCGGCGAAGGGATTGCCCGCAAGTCGGGACGCTTTCAAGATACATCGTATTTCTCTACCTCTCCTACCTCCCCTAGGACTCGGGAAGGACTGCCGGTAAGCGTCCCTCGACTACGGAACGGAAGGGGGGCCGTACCTCTCCCGAAGCGCCTTCAATTCCCCCCGTGTTAGTTGGGGGGCAGGGGGGAGAAGATCGAATATGAAAATTCGGGGGCGCTTCGGGCGATCTTCCGATTCTCATACGTGTCCATCCTTATCTATGCGGAGGCAGTGGTCGATGATCGCGCGACATGGCAAACCGACGGAACATTGAATATAATGGACGCGGTCTTCCCCGGCGGCGATGCTCATTCCTTCGGCTAGTGTAGCATAGAACCGGAGCGCGGCGAATCGGCGGGGATACCGAAGCGCGATGGCACACCGGATGATCCTAGCTCTAAAAAAGAACTCGTGGCTTGGGCTTCTCCTGATGCTGGTCGCGCTCCGCGGAACGGTCCTCATCTTCCTCTACCCTCCCTACCAGGTCCCCGACGAGGAGAATCACTATGATTATGCGCTTTTCCTCTCGAAGGCGAACGGGCCGGCCTTCGTGGCCGGCCGGCCTCATTTCGTCTCGGCGGACCTGAGGACGGTCGTCACATCCGAAGCTCGGGCCCTGTTCCTGATCGCGGATTATGCGGAGATCCGAAAGGCGGGTTTCGAGCCGGAAATCCGGGCGACGTTCCGTTGGTCCGATGCCCGGGACAAGGCCTTGTCTTTTCGGGACGAGGATACCCGCGCATCCCTCGCCCGGACGGAAAAAGCGAGTTCGTCCTACAACTACCCTCCTCTGTACTATTTTTTCCTTTCGATCTTTCTGAAAGCCGCCTCTTCGCTCGGCGCCGGGATCTTAGCCAAGTTCATCCTGGCGCGCTTCCTGACCCTGGGCCTTTTCCTGGCCTCCCTTGTCCTCGCTCAAAAAACGCTCTCGGCGCTCGGTTTTGGGAAATATCCCGCTTTCGCCGTCCTCACGTTTATCGCTTTTCAGCCGCAGCTGGCCATGTCCGCGGTGTCCGTCCAGCCCGATATCCTGGGTCTCCTGCTGATCAATGCCGGCTTCTATCTCGCGGTCCGGCTGGCCCGGGATTTCCGGCTCGCGGATTTTTACGGGTTCCACGTCGTCGCGGGCTTGCTTCTCCTGACGAAGGTCCATCTGTTCGTGCCGCTGTACGTCCCCATCTTCGTCTATTTCGTCGCCCGTTTCGTCCGCCGCAAGAGCGCCCCGCCGGGCCTGGCCAAGCATCTCGTCGGCGGAATCCTGATCCTCTTGGCCCTGGGCGGATGGTGGTATATCCGCGGTTTCCTTCTTTATGGGAACCTCACCGGCTATGTCGGCCATGATTCAACTGCCGGACAGGCGTTCGGCAACCTCAAATATTGGCTTTTCCACTATGGCCCTCAGATCTTCCGGCAATTCTGGGGCCGCTGGGGGTGGTTCGATTACGCCTACCCGATCTGGGTTTACATCGTTTTCGTCTTCGTTTGCCTTTATCCCGTCCATGACTGGGTCCGCTGGGTCGGCGAAATCCGGCGAGCGAAAAGCCGTCCGGCGGCAACGGACATGCCGAACGGCTCCGGGCTCGCCTCTCATCTGCTGATCCTCGCCCTCCCCCTCGCGGCCTTCGCGGTCGAGATCGTCGCCATCGCCGCGTTCGCCTCGCCGGAGGGTGTCCGCCAGGGGCGACATTGGCTTCCGTTCATCCTGCCGATGGCCGTTTATCTCGGGGGCTTCACCGCGGTCGTGAGCGCCCCGTCCGGTCGCCGGCGCTGGCTCCCCGCCGTCTCGGAGCGAACGTTCGCCCGGGCGGCCGTGATCGGGCTTGCCCTTCTCAACGTCTGGATGATCGTCCTGACCTGGGTTCGATACGAAGGGCCGGGTTCTTAGCCGCGATCCCGCCGGCTCGAAGCCCGGCGGCGCCGGCCGAGCGAGGCGAGATATTTCCATCCCGACCGGATCGTCCGGACCCCTTCCGCCGGCCGGATCAATCCTTGGCGGAGCTTTCGCCATAGGTACGCCGGGTGGAGATGGTACTCGCGATAGGCGCTCTCGCAGACCGCGGCCAGCTCGCGGGATGTCCCGCCGGGAAGACGGACGACGCAATCGTGATAGCCTTCGGCCGTCACCCACTTTGAATAGTCCTCGGTCTCGAGGAGGCCGGAGGACCGGGCCAGGGCGTAGCCTTCCGTCCCCGGATAAGCGAAAAAGGGATAGAACTGCATGGAATCGGACTTCAGCTCGCGGGCGAAGCACAGACTTTCCCGGATCGTCTCCCGAGTTTCGCCGGGATAGCCGAAGACGAGGCAGCCGTGGACAAGAAGCCCGGCCCGCTTGGCGTCGGCGGCGAAGCGGATCGCCTGTTCGGGCCGCACGCCCTTGTGCATGGCCTCGAGAACGGCCGGGCTTCCGCTTTCGAACCCGACGGTGACGAGCCGGCAGCCCGCCCGCCTCATGAGGCGGAGCGTCTCGAGGTCGACATCGGCGCGGACGTTGCAATACCAGGGGATCCGGAGGCGGCGCCGGAGGAGCCCTTCGCAGATCTCCCGCGCCCGCGCCCGGTCGGCGGTGAACGTGTCGTCCTCGATCCCGATCTCGCGGACCCGGGGGAGATGCCGGACGATCCAGGCGAATTCCTCGACGACGTTCTCCGGGCTCCGGAACCGGGCCCGGCGGCCGTGGAAGGTCTGCGGATAGACGCAGAATCCGCAGCGGTTCGGACAGCCGCGTCCGGTCATCGTCATCACCATCGGATAGCGGGCCGCGGCGAAATAGTAGTCGCGGACGTCGAGGTGCCGGCTGAAAACCTCCGTGACGAACGGCAGCGCGTCCAGGTCCTCGAGAAACGGCCGGTCCGGATTATGAACGATCCTGCCGTCGCGAGCGAAGCTCAGCCCGGCCACGGCGGAGATTTCTCCCCGGTCCCGGACGGACCGGGCGACATCGAGGACCGTCGCGTCGTACTCGCGCCTGGCCACGGCGTCGACGGCCGCGGAGGCCCGGAGCGCGTCCTCGGGGAGGGCGGAGACGTGCGTCCCGACGAGGACGACGGCGCAATCCGGGAACGCCGTCTTGATCTCCGCCGCGGCGCCGAGGTCCGAGGCGATGCTGGGTGTGCTCGTATCGAGGACCGCGAGGCGCGGCCGAAAATCCTCGAGCCCGGACAGGACCCGGGCGAGGGAGAGGCCCGCCGCGGGCGCGTCCACCAGACGAACGCCGAACCCGTCCCGTTCGAGCCCGCCCGCGGCGTAGGCGAGCCAGATCGGATAATAGATCGTCCCGCCCCGGGTCACGCCCGGACTGCGGGCGGCGCGGGAGAAACGCCCGCGGAAGGGAGGGTTGAGAAGGAGGACGTTCATCGGCGCCGCCTCCGGGCCGCGAGCACGGCCAACGGCTTGACGACGGCGATGTTGAGGAATTCGAACAAGCGCTTGACCGGCCCCAGCCGCAGTCCGAACCGCCTCATGAAGGCGAGATAAGCGACGAACGGCCATCTCAGCACGGTCCAGGCCGGGCGAGCATGGATCCCCAGGGCGTTCAGGACGGAATCGGCGACGAGCCGGTCGTGGAGCCGATAGACCCGCCGCTTCGGCATGTCGGTCATGTTGACCAGGTAGTCCGAGCTCAGGTCGACGCGGGAGAGCCGGGCGAGATAGGCGTCCTCGTCCGGGATCCGGTCCCGGACCATGTCATAGAGCCGGGTTCGGGGGAAGGCCGCGGCGAAGAAGGCGCTGTAGATCACGCTGTTGCGGAGCACATATTCGCGTGTCTCACGGATCGTCTCTTCGGTTTCGCCGTAATGCCCGATCATGAAGCCGTAGTTCACCGTCATCCGGGTCTTTTTCAAGAGGGCGATGGTCGCCTCGGCTTTGACCAGATCGAGCCGTTTCCCGATCGCCGCGGAAACCGTGGGCGAGGGCGATTCGATCCCCAGGCAGAGGAACCGGCAGCCCGATTCTTCCAGGATGGAGATCGACTCTTCATCGAGACAGTCGACGCGCGTCGAGCAGGAGAAAGCGATCCCCCGCTCTTTCAACCGGGCGCAGATGTCCTTCACCCGCCGCCGGTCGACCGTGAAGATGTCGTCGTTGAACGTCACGTGCCGGAGCCCATGTCGCTCCCGGAGATAGTCCCAAGCTTCCGTCAGGCGGTCGAGGTCGAAATACCGCATCCGGTGGTTGTCGTCTCCCGAAAAATTGCAGAAGGCGCAGGAGAACGGACACCCTCGGCTCGAGAGCATGTTGAGCGAAGGAAGTCTCGGCGACTGGACGGTCCGCCGCGAAATATAGCGGCCGATATCGAGCCGGGCATAGGGGATGATGTAATCCGAGACGTTCTCGACGAGGGCCGCCTCGCCGTTCGACCGGACCCGGCCGGCCTCGTCCCGATACGCCAAGCCGCGGACCTCATCCGGGGTCCGCCGTCCCTCGAGCATATCGACGAGCTCGACGATCGCTTCTTCGCCCTCGCCCCGGACGACGTAATCGGCCGGGAGAAGACGGAAGATCCGTTCCGCGTCGAGGACGGAGATCCTCCCGCCGAGGACGACGGGCGTTCGGGGAAAGCGGGCTTTGAGCGCGGCGCAGACGTTCCGGGCCTCGGCGAACGAGGTCAGCGGCGCCGAAACGGCGAACAGTCCCGCCGGGGCGTCGTTTTCGAGCCTCCGGAGCAGGTCGGCCGGCCGCATCCAATCCTTGTGAAGATCATAGAAGGAGTACGGGATCGCCCGCCGCTCCAGCGCCGCGGCGAGATGGCCGAGGCCGAGGGGGAAGAAATCGTAGGCCCGGACATGCAGGCGGGGATGGATGAGGGCCACTCTCATCCCGGCCCCCTTCCCGCGCCCCCCCGGCCGCAGAACTCCCGCATCCCGGCGATGATGCGAGAGAGGTCGTCCTCGCTCAGGGCAGGATGGTTGGGGAGGTAGAAGACCTTCCCGTCCAGCTCCCCGGCCCGGGGATAATCCGTCCCCGCCGCTGCGGCCCCGAACGCGGGGCTCCGGGTGAGGTCCGCGGCGCTGTCGGATTCCGCGTCGATGCCGTGGCGGTAGAGGAAACGCTGAAGCTCCGTCCGGCGGCCGCTGCCCAAGTTGAAATAGAGGCGCTCGGACCCGGACGGCGGCCGGAAATGGAGAAGCCCGGGGAGTCCGGAAAGCGCCGCCTCGAGTGCCGCCGCGTTCCTCCTCCGGATGAGATTGTGCGCCTCGATCCGGGCCAGGAACCGGAGGCCCTGCGCGGCCTGCGGCCCGCTCATCCGGGTCTCGAAGCCGGCCGGAAGAGCGGCGGGGCGGACCGTCGGCTGAACGAGCCCGGCGAACCGCCTTGTTCCGTCCCGCTTTCGCGCTTTCAACACGGGCAAGAGAGTGAACCGGAAAAGGTGCGGCTCGTTGACGGCCTTTTGGACGAATCCCTTGGCCACCCGGAGGGCCAGGGACCGGCGCGGCATCGGCCGGAAGCCGGACTGGAGGCCGCGCAGCCGGCTTAGGAACGCCTCATCGGACGACACGGCCAGCCCGCCTCCCAGGATGTCGAAGTTCTTGCCGTATCCCAAGCTGAAGACGCCGATATCCCGCGTCCCGACCATCCGGCCGCCGGACCGGATCCCGCAAGCCCGGGCGCAATCTTCGATAAGACGCAGGCCGCGCTCCCGGGCCAGCGCGCCGAGAGCGTCGAGATCGGCGGGGATGCCGTTCATGTGCGTCGGAAAGATGACCCGGGTCCGCGGAGTGATCTTTCTCGCCGCGTCTTCCGGGTCCAAATTCGCCGTTCCGAGGACGACGTCGGCGAAGACGGGTTTCAGGCCGGCCGCGGCGACCATCTCGGCGTCCGCCGCATAGGCGTAAGCGGGCAGGATGACCTCGTCGCCGGGGCGGAGTTCGAGCGCCGTCAGGCTGAAATAGATCGCGGCCCGGCATGAGGTGAAGGCGACCGCCCCGGCGGCTCCGAGATAGCGGGCGAAGGCCCGCTCGAATTCCGAAACGGCCGCGGGGCCGGCGGCCCGGCCGGAACGGAAGATCCCCGCGAGCAGGGCGGCGAGCTCGCCCGGGCGGATATCGGGCCGGGCTCGGGGGACGGCGCGGATCGTCATGAGCGGCGTTTCGCGATCTGATAATAGACGGCGCTGACGCCGGCCAGGACCAGGATCGCCCCGGTATTGAGGACCCGTTGACCGATGGCATAGAGCACGGCGTCCTCCCGGCCGAGGCCGACCGAGGAGAGGACGCCGAACCAGCCCAGCTCGGACGTCCCCAGGTTCCCTGGCGTGACCCCCAGGGATGACACGGCGTATCCGATCGGATAGACCAGGGCAAAGACGAGAGGCGGCACCGGGATGTCGAAGGCCGAGAGGACCAGGAGATGGCGGATGAAGACGACGCTATACGCGGCCACGGTCAATTGCACGATCCGGCCGGCATCTCTCTCGTCCGGCAAAGGAAATCCCGCCAGGCGCGGTCCGAAGCGGGGCAGGCGTCCGCCGAGGGAGACCGCAGCCCGCCACAGGCCCCTCCATATCCTGCCGGACGCGGCGATCAGCGCTCCGGCGACCAAGCCGAGGCCGACGGCCCCGGCTGTCCGGCCCAGCGTCTTCGCCAGGTAAAGAGCCGAGGGAACGAGCATGGCCGAGAGCACGACGAATCCGGCCGCATAGCCCTGGATCGCGGCATAGACCGTCCGGGACACGGGAACGTCCCGTTCCAGCTTGGCCGAGGCGGCCACGGTCCCGATATTTCCGATGACCGGAAGGACACCCGTCATCAACAAGCCCATGTTCGAGGCGTAAAAGAAAAAGCCCTTTCCGGCCCCGGTGTTTCGGGCCGCCTCTCCCAGGAGGACCTTCCAGCGCAGGGCGACGATCGCCGCTTGGACGAAGAGCAGGGCGACGACGGCCAGAAGGTAGACGGGCCGGGCATTCACCGCTCGTCCCAGCAGGTCGGGCAACGATCTTCCGGAGAGCCGGATGACGAGGACGAACAGGGCGACGCCCGCGCCGAAGGCCGCGGCGTTGAGAATACGCCTCTGCGTCCCTCGTGAAACCGTCATGGTCGTCGGCCATCATCTCTCCGGCCTGGTCGCCGGGCCGGCGCGGAACGCGGCTTCGATGGGCGGGCCGTCAATTCAATTCGGGATAGACCTTCCGGCCGTTCTCCCGCTCGTAGGCCCGCAGAGCTTCACGGAACTCGTCGAGCGTCACCCAGCCCCGCGATTCCAGGATCGGGTAATACACTTTCTTGAAGTCCTCATCCATGGTCAGGAAACAGGGTCGGTACCGGCCGAAAGGGGACTCCCGGATGGCCCGCTCCCGGATCGCGGCGAAGGATTCTTCCCGGACATTGCCCAGATAGATATGGTTGTTGGCGCAGTTGATGACGTCCCCGTACGGGGTCATGTTGACGAACTCCTTGATTCCGGAGCATCCTTCCCCGCCATGGTTCGATTTGAGGACGCCCATGTGGTGGATGTGCCAGTAGGTGTACGGCGCGGCGATCTCGAAGAAGGCCGCGAAGTCCTCCGCCGACAGCATCTCGTTCATGTCCTTGAACGCCCCGACGCCCTTGGCGAAGAGGATGTTGACCAGATAATGGTTCTTATCGGCGAATTCGAGGAGATCGATGAGCCCCTGGGTGTAGAGGTTGCTCCGGTGGACGACCGTGTTCAGCATGACCTTGATCTTGTACTTCTTGCACAGGTCGAGGGCCCGCATGACCCGGTCATAGGCCCCCCGGCGGCGGCGGAAGACGTCGTGAAGCTCCCGGATGCCGCTGTCCAGGCTGATGTTCAGCGTATCGACGCCGATCTCGGCGCATGCCCGCGCGACATTTTCATCGATCAGGTACCCGTTCGTCGAGATGACGATATGGTTCCGGCGCGGCTGCATCCGGCTGAGGATCTCCTGCCAGTTCTTGTGGACGAACGGCTCTCCTCCCTCCATGCCGAACGTATGGGCGCCCAGCTTCATCGCCTCCTTGACGACGCGTTCGTACTCATCGGGCTCGAGCTCTTTCTTGGTCTCCGTTTCGTCGATCCGGGCGCACAGACAGTGATGGCATTTGAAATTGCACTGGAAGGTCAGGCCGAACTCGATCCCCCGGAAGACATGCTTGTTCGGGGAGAACAGCTTGTAGAAGAAGGTCTTGATGTAGCCCGAGGCGACGCGGAACACGTAGAAGCGCTTCCGCCAGTGGATCCCGTATCGGAGCCGGACATCCCAGCGGGCCAGGAACGTCTTGAACCGGCTGGGGGTGCGGAGACGGCGGACCACCTTCCGCTTCGTCTGGTCCTCGGCTTCGTCGAGGATCTGGAGCACACGTTCGATCTCTTCTGGATGGGAGCGGTAGATCGAGGGGACGTCGCTCCGGGCGATCTCGTAATAGGTCCTCGTGTCCGCCGCAGCCGCGGTTTCCGTCTCAGGGGGCATGGAGGCCTCTCTTTCCGCGAAATTTGATGCGCCGGGCGGCGAACCTCCCTCCGGCCCGCCGCTCGGCCAGGGCGACGGCTCGATTTTCGAAGCCGGGCCCGAAGAAATCGCCCAGGGCCGCGGCGAGCGTCGCCCGGAGGCCGGCCGGGACCCCGAACATCGCCGGCGATCCCGCGATGGTGCAGTTGTCGCAGAGAGGCGAGATCTCCAGGGCGCGGCCGTCGAGCATGGCCTGCCTCAGGGCGACCAGGCGGGGCGAGTTCCAGGCCGCGGCCAACGGTTCGGCCGCGATATTGCCGACGACATATTCGTGGTTCAGGTGAAAGACGCAGGGGACGACGTCGCCGTTCCAGGCGACGGCGAGCGTGTTCCAGAGACGGCCGCAGGGAAAGGATCGATCGAACACGCGATAGGGGAACTCGGTCGCGCCTTTGAACATCCGCCCCCAGGAATTCACCTCCCGGACCCGGACGTCGTCGAGGCGGCCGCCGAACCGGTCGAGGAAAGCTTCCCGCTCGACGGCCGTCGGCTGGTCCCAACTGAGATCGAGCATGGACAGGACGGTGAACGGTTTCCGGGCGCGCCGCGCTTCTTTCATCCGGAGGAAGCGCACGATGTTGCCCAGCGTGGTTTCGAAATCCGCCCCGCGCCGGGCCCTCTCGTATCCGGCCTTGGTGAATCCGTCGAAGGCGAAGCTGACATAATCGAGACCGCTGTCGAGGAGGGCGGCGGCGGCCCTTTCGTCGAGAAGGGTGGCGTTCGTGTTCAGGATGGTCTTGAGTCCGCTCCGGCCGGCGTAAGCGGCCATTTCGCCGAAGCCGGGATGAAGCAGGCTCTCCCCTCCCATGGACAGGGTCACGGTCCCGACGTAGGGGCGGACGTCGTCGATGAGCCGGCGGTAGAGCCCGAGGTCCATGAACCCGCGCTCGGCCCGGATTCGGCCGGCGCCGTTGGGGCACATCGGACAATGGAGGTTGCAGTTATTCGTCGGTTCGACCCAGAGATAAGTCGGCAGATGGGTCAGGGTCGCGCGCTTTCGCCGGTAGCTCCGCAGGGCTCTGACGTTGCTCCGGAGGACCTTGACCTTTTTTAGAAGGGCCACTCTTTTTCCGTCGCGTACTTGAATAGAACGAGCGGGCCGGTGATGCCGGGCTCGACCGGAACCACGTCTCCCTTTTTATCCACGACTTCGGCCAGATAGTAATTATAATAGGCCGTCTCTCGGATCTTGGCCTTCTGCTCGTCCGGGATGGGCCCCTGCCTCTCCAGCATGGCGATGGACTCATTCGCCGTGATCCGCTTGCGGTGGAAGAGGATGCCGTAGTCTTTGCTCTCTTGACCCGCAGGGTCGACCCAGACGGTCAAGCCGCCCTCCTCGATCGTGCTCCGCAGCTTGGGGTCCGTGATCATGAACAGGAGATAAAGATTGCTGCCGTCATTCCGGACGGCGTACTGCACGCCGCCGTTTTCCCATTGAGCGAAGGCGGTCCCCTCCCACTCCCTGCTGGAGGCGTCGAGCTTGGGCGGCTCGGCCGCCCAGACGCTGTCCATGGCCGGGGTTTGGGAAAAAAGGGCGGTCGCCGCCGCCAAGACCACGAGGATTCCGAACACCCTTCCATAGGCATTTTTCGTCATGGTTGAAACGATTCCTTTATCTCGAGCTTGATGCCGATTCAGTATGAGAGAAACGCCCCCAAAAATCAAATCCGGCGGAGGGGCGAGAGGTCGTTCCAACGCCGAAAAACGAGCGGGAAAAAGTATGTTTGGCCACCCCGGGGCGGGCTTTCTAGCCCAAGATGTCACCGCGTGTTAAACTGCTCAAGAGGTTGATGATCGCTCCCGGCCTTTAAAGCACGTCCCATATGACCAACAGCGGCTATCGCTATCCGGATCGCGTCCTCAGGTCGGACGAAGGCCTCTCGGTTACGGCCTTCTATTCCCTCCATTATACCCATTCGACCCGAGAAATGTGGCGGCAGCGAATCGATCACGGACAGGTTTCGCTCAACGGTCAGCTGGCATCGCCGAACGAGATCCTGACTCGTGGCGACCAGCTGATCTATGATCGTCCGCCATGGGAGGAACCCGAAGTCCCCGAGATTTTTACGACGCTGTTCGAGGATGCCAATGTGGTGGTCCTGGCGAAGCCCTCCGGGCTCCCTGTCCTGCCCGGCGGCGGTTTTTTGGAAAATACGCTCCTTCACCTGGTCCGTCTCAGCTATGGAACCGCCTGTTCCCCTCTCCATCGGCTGGGACGTGCGACTTCAGGGGCCATCCTTTTCACCCGGAATGCCCAAACCTCCCGCATTTTAAGAAAGGCCATGGACGAACGGCGTATCCGTAAGGTCTATTTGGCCCTGGCCTCGGGAACCGCGATGCCGGAGGCCTTTACGGTCGATGCGCCCATTGGGACCGTTCCCTATCCGGGAACGACAACCCTCCACGCATTTTGTCCCGACGGTCGGCCGTCGATGAGCCATGTTCGGGTGATTCGTCGGCTCCCCGAAATGAACGCGACACTCCTGGAAGTGACAATTCCCACGGGACGGCCCCACCAGATCCGGATCCATCTCAGCCATGCGGGATTCCCGTTGGTGGGCGATCCGCTATATCCATCGGGAGGGGTTCCTTTTTGCGGCTCTCCGGATGGTGAACGTCCGGCGCTTCCCGGCGATGGGGGATATTTCCTCCATTCATGGAAAATCCGATTCCCTCGTCCCGAAAACGGCGAAGACATCGAGGTCATAAGTCCTCCCCCTCCTCTCCTCGATCCCGACGCGCGCGTCAATTCCGGTTGATCAGGCAATAGCTTTTTAGCGAAAACTCTGTTATGCATCTATTTCGGAGAAAGTTGGCGCGGCGGCGAAAAGAAGTCAGGGCCTCATCGAAGGGCTGCCGGACAAAAATCATCGAATCGGAGAGGAGAAAGAAATGGGATTGAAGCGGAAGCAAGTGCAATTGCGCTATCAGGCGGATTCCGAACTGGAACTTCAAAATCGGCTGAGTTTCCTGTCCGGGAAGGGGATCGAAGCCTCCAAGGCCGGCAAAGATCCTACCGTCAGAAAATTGAAGGCTCATATCAGAGAGCCGAAGAACAGGCTGCGGCGAATCGCCGACTACGAAAAGAAAACGGAAGAAATGGAGAAGGCCAAAGCGGACAGAGCCGCCGTGCCCCCGAAAGAACAGGAAAGCGCTCAAGCCGAGAAGCCCAAGAAAGCCCCCCAAGAAGTCAAGAAAAAGCCGAAATAGCCGCTTTCGCTATTTCCCTATTGAGCTCGGCCTCTTCAATGAGCAGCTCTTCCTTCCGCGTCGCCGAGCGGTTCATATCGATAGCCGGGAAGGTTCGCTTGTCGACCAGGCGCCCTCGAAAATGACCTCGTCCATCCGGCTCCCGTCCAGCCCAAATCGAGAACTGAAATGGCCGCTGATGTTTGACACTCGCTGCATCGGGGACTAAGATTTTCGCGATCGTTTAACGGGCAGTCTGATCAGGCGTCATGGGAACTCGCGGAAAAAGAATCCTCCGGATCAGCGCCGTCTTTCTCGCCGCCGTTCTCTTCCTGGCTATCGCCGGTTCTTTATTTCTTTATTTTCACACGCCGACGCTGAAAGGCCTCCTCGAGCGGAACCTCTCGAAAAAGCCCGGCCTGACCGTCGACATCGGCCGGTTGAGCTACCGGATCCTCCCCTTCCGCGCGGTGGCCGAATCGGTCAAGGTCGTCTTTGTCGGCAAACCCGGCCGGGCGGACGTGCGGATCGGCCGGGCGATCGCTTCGGGCCACCTTCGGCGGTTGATCAAAAAACAAAAAACCTTTTTCGACACGTTGACTCTCTCCGGCCTGGACGTCGAATTCGTCCAAAGCTCGGATTCCGCGCCCTCGGAATCGGTCGGGATCGGCGACCTGGCCCGACTCGTCTCTGAAAACCTCGAATACGTCGGCGCCCTGATCGTCAAGGACGCGGCGATCCGCGTTCGCCGGCCTGGAGCGGGTGGGCTGGACGTTTCCGCTGCCGGCTTCAGCCTCAAGGCAGGGATGACTGAAAAGACCACCGTGGACGTGGTCGTGACCAAGCTCGTTGTTCAAGCCGACGGGCCGAAGCTCACCCTCACCGCGGGCTTACGCGCCGACGCGGCTTGGCCACGGTCGGGGCCGTTCTTGATCGAAGGAACCTTCGCCTTGGCGGACACTTCGATTTCTCTTCCCGAACGTCCATGGGAGCTGAAGGGTTTCAGTTTGAAGACGGATTTTCAAGCCGGCGATCGGAGCGTCGTTTTCACCGCGTTCCATCTCGATATCCCCGAGATCGCCGCGCTATCCGGGACCGGCCGGTTCGAATGGGGTCGGATTTCCATGATGGCGGCCACCACGATTCTGGATATCCCTTATCTCGAACGCGCGAAAAAGATGTTCGCCCCTTTTCTCCCTCCCAACCTGCCGGTTTTTTTCTTTGACGGTTCGGCGCAGTGGAAGGGTGACCTGCGGCAGGAGACGGCCGCCGGCGGGGCGAAAGTTCACGTCGACGGAGCGCTTCGCCTGCCGCCAGCTCGCTTCATCATGAAGCAAGGCATCCTCTCCGTCGATCAAGTCCTCCAAGCGGATCTTCATCTTCAGGACGGGCCGGCGGGGCTTCGCCTCAACGGTCTTGTCGAGGGCCGTCCGGGCCGGTGGGTCGCCGGTCCTCTCCAGGCCGAGGGCGTCTCTTTTCGTTTGCCGATCGAATACGAAGGTCGCCGGGTGAATAGCGCTTCTCTTGCAGCCCAGGTCCGTGAGCTGGTCCTCTCGGCCGGAGAGCGAAAACTGAAGATCGCCGATACCTCCCTCGGCGGCCAATTAACCGTCGACGGTCTCCGCGGGGCGCTCGAGATCACCTCCCTGTCCGTCGATGTTCCCGGTCTCGGCGGATTCGGCCTCACCGGAGAAGCGGATTTCAACGCGCCCCGGCGGGTCAACCTGTCGCTCAAGAGCCGGAATCCCCTTGATATCGGCGAAATCCTCGGAACTTTCCCCGCTTTCGTTCCCCCGAACGTGACGGCCTGGAAGCCCGGGGGACGGTTCGACTTCTCTCTCGAGATCAGGAATGAACCGGCGGACCCCCGGCGATATCATGTCCAAGGAACAGGCGATCTTTCGAAGTTCGCTTTTCAGGATTCCTCCGGAGCCATCGTTTTCGAAGGGCTCGAGCCTCGGATGAAATTTGAAGCGGACATCCTGTCATTCGATCAAGCGATTCCGTTTTCTCTCCACTTCGAACTGGCCAAAGGGGAATCGCTCTGGAAGGATATCTATTATGACTGGCAGAGCGGGCCCGTTCGGCTGGATCTCAAGGGAACGCTCGATCCTCAATTCAGGCAGGTCCGCGACGCAGCGGCCGCTGTTTTTTTCCCTCCCCTGGGAGAGGTCCGGGCCCTCGGGGCGTTCAATTTCGGTCCGAGATTTCGTTCGGATTTCCACCTGTCCGCTCCTTCGATCGACCTGGCCGCGCTGAACGCGTTTTTAGGAAAAACGAGACCCGGCGGACCATCGGCCTGGGAGATCCAAGGTCGGGCCGAGGCAGAGGTTGATGTCCGTCTCGAAGCCTCCACCGAAGTCCAGGGGAAGATCAGGGTCCGCGAGGCGTCGGCGAAAAACAAGGATGGCACTTTCAAGCTCGCCGGGTTGGACTCCGATTTTCCTTTTTTGATTTCTCACGGCGCCCTGTCCGGCGGCCGGAGATCGGAGGATTCTCTTTCTCCCGGGCATATCACGATTCGATCGATGGAAACGCCGATCGCGGCCTTCGGTCCGCTGCGCGCCGACTTTTATTCGACCAGAAATCTTTTCCTGTTTTTCCCTGTCGAAATCATCCTTTGGGGATCCCGTCTCCAACTGGGGCAGTCCGTCTTGGCCGTCAACCCGTCCGCCCGGGCCACCAGGGGTGTTTCCAACCTGACCCTGACGGACCTCGACTTTTCCAGGCTCCCCTTCGCCTCAGCGAGCTTCAAGCTTGCGGGCCGGGCTTCGATCCCGACGTGCGAACTGGAGATCCGTCCCGGCGATTTCCGCTTGAGAGGGCCGTTGCGGGGCGACCTTTTCGGCGGCCGGCTCACGCTTGACGACATCCGCGTCACGGAAGCCTTCTCCGCCGGTCGGCGGATCGCTTTTCAGGCGGCCATCGACGGCCTGGATCTGGATAAATTCACGGCTTCCGTCCCCTTCGGCGAGGTCACGGGAATCGTCGACGTCTCGCTTCGCGATTTCGCCCTCTCCTACGGCCAGCCGGAGAATTTCAACCTCTCGATCGTTTCCGTGCCGGAAAAAGGGGTTTCGCGAAAATTCAGCCTGAAGGCGGTGAACAGTCTTTCCATCATCAGCACCACCGGTTCAACGGCCGCGCCCGTGAACAATCTCCTCACCAGGCTCGTTCCCAGCTTCACCTACAGCCGGATCGGCATCGCCTGTTCCCTGAAGAATGATGTCTTCACCCTCCAGGGGACGATCGTCGAGGGGGGAATCCAGTATCTCGTCCGAAGGTCCACGTTTTTCGGCATCGACGTCGTCAATGGGACTCCGGTCAACAAGATCGGCTTCAAGGACATGATCGACCGGATTAAACGCGTCGGTCAGAGCCAGGAAAAAAAGTGACGGGACCGGCATCTTCTGCTACAATTTTTTGAGACGAGGAATCCCGGACAAGAGGCACAACCATGATTATCAGAACGATCAAAGGAACGTTGTTAGCCGGATGGATTCCGTTCTTTTTCGCGTGCATCACCGTCAATCTTTATTTCCCGGAAAGCACGGTCAGGAAAACGGCCGAGGAAATCGTCAACGAGGTCCGGGGTTCCGACAAGACGATCAAGGACGAGATCAAGAAAGACGAGAGGAAGCCGTCGGAGAATTTCGTTCCGGGCCCGCGTCTCGACGCCGAGCAGGAAACCGAGGTGAGCACGCCCCGGATCCGAGCCATCAAAGAGTCCATCAAGCAACGCTTCGACAAGCTTGTCCCCTCCTTTGACGCCGCTCGAATCGGCGAAACAAAGGACGGCGATCTCGAGGTCTTGAACGAGGACGGGCTATCCCTCCAGGACAAGTCCGTGCTGCGGAAGCTCGTCAAGGATGAAAACCAGGACCGCGCGGACCTTTATGCCGAAGTGGCCATGGCCCTCAATATCGACGCCGGCCAGATCGCGAGGATCCGACAGATCTTCGCCGAGCAGTGGATCGGGAAAGCCCATCCCGGCTGGATGGTCCAGAAAGCCGACGGGATCTGGATCAAGAAGGCCACCCAATAAACCGAATCGGGGCTTCTCTCCCCCGCCGGCTACTTGCCCAGAACCTTCTTGAGCTGACCGATCTTTTCCTGGACTTTTCCGGCCAGCTTTTCGCCGGTCCCTTTCGCTTTCAGCTTCGGATTATCGCTGAGTTTCCCGGCGATCTCCTTGAGCCGGCCCTTGACTTGGTGAAGCTTGCCTTCCGCCTGATCCTTCGTCCCGGATTTCATCGTCTTCCTCCTTGATGAGCTCGTAGTTTTATTTTGATTGCTTATCCGAGCTTAAAAATGACCATGAGAATCCTGATGAACAGCAGGATCCAGCCGGCGATGATGAGGATCCAGGCGATTTTCTTAGCCACGCTCACCAGGAGCACGAACGCCGTCAGGATGATCAAGAATCCTAAAGGATCGATGAGATTGCCCGGGAAGGCGGCGCCGGGGAAGATCGACTGAACGACCTTGATGATCCCCAGGCCGATTTGATGGGCCAGGTAATAAATGAACGTGAGAACGTCGTGAAGAACCACATTCACCGTTTTCGTCGCCGTTTCTTGAAGGAATAAGCTGTTCATGATGTTTGGCCCTCCTTGGACCGTCGGATCACCCGGTCTTCATATCGACATCAAGCGCATCTAAAAATAAAGCAACACGTACAGCTTTTGTTCGCTGTTGCTTTTATGGACGTTCGGCGAATCCCGATAGAAGCTGTCCTTGTGGTAGTACAAGTATTCGAAGCCAAGGCTGAGATTGTTGACCAGCCTGACGGCCAGTCTGGGTTTGAAGACGTGGATGATCTTGTGTCCGACCGGACCGACAAGCGTCTTGAGCCCATACACGTAATACATCGCCGTGACCTGTCCGATATCGGCGAGATTCAGAGTCCCTTCGAAATTGGCGTCGATCCCGGCCGAATAATCGTAATTCCGGAGATGAATCCCTTCTTCGACAATATCGATATAAGGGGAATTGCTGGCGGCCAGAGGGACGAGCCCGAGTTGGAAGGCGGTTTGGAGATTCGAGGTTTTGGACAGCTGCCATTTCGCAAAGACGCCTCCTCCGAAGCCCAGGGTGCTGATTTCGAAAATCCGGCTGTCCCAGCAGTTGTAATGTTGAAAGCCCCCCACCAGCAGTTCCAGGTTTCCCGTTTTGACGGTCTTGCCGAACAAAAGGCCGTTTCCGATGACATTGTCCAGATATTTCTTCCCGACGTTCTTTCCATAGCTGAGCTCCGTCCGGAGCTTGAAGAAATCAAAAGGCTTTCGCGGCCGGATTTCGAACGGATCCCCATAATCCATTTGCAGCCCGAAAACCCCGCTAAAGCTGCCCGTTCCGAAGGTGGCTCCCTTGTTGAACCAGTGCGCTCCGGCCGCCAGGGTGATATTGAGCGGCTCTTTCTGATAAACCTCTTTCGGCGTGACCCGGGTCAGTTTTCCCTCCAACAGCCGGCCGAAGGCTCTCCCGGGATTCATCAGGAAAGCCGCGAATTCGCGGACGAATCTCTCCATCCCCGTCGTTCGATCATCCAGGAGACTCGAGCTCAGCCGGTATAGGATTTCTCCAAACAATGCGCCGCTGACGGCCGTGTTGATGATGTCGTTATACGCCGGCCGGGACGTTTCCCCGAAATACTCCCACATCAAGCTGCCCAGAAAAACAAAAGGCGCGGATTCGAGATAGCTATAACCGTTCGCCCGGGCGGAATTGAAGTATGAGGCCCCGCTATAGGGATGAAAGAAAAAATTTATCCCCAGCCTGTCCGTATCCCACTCCCAGCCCATGTTGAAGTTGTTCTTCCAGCTCTTCGGCCCGATGCGGGCATAGGGATAATCGAACACATAGCGATCCACGACCCAGATAAAAGCGTTCGTCGCGACGACCCTGAGCCCGACCGACCACAAAGGGATTTTCTTGTTGTATTCGGGGTCGTCATCCCGCAATCGAACGGGCGGCTCGACGAACGGCTGTTGCTGGAGGGAAAAGACGACGGGACCGGAGTCGCCTTCATGCCGGCCGGCGGGGTTCGTTCGACGCGGCGATAGGCGAAAAATCGCCGCGGCGTCAGAGGGCTGATGCCAAATTCGAGGCGAAAGGTCGCCGCTCCCGGATCCGAAGGGTTCGGCCGCGGGTGCCCCCCGGCCATAGCAGCCCCGAAACAGAGGAAAGCGATCAGGATGCAGACCTGGGTGGCCGGTGCCGGAGGCCTGCCGTGTTCCGTCAATTTTGCTCTCCCGTCAGATTATAATTAACGCAAACTCTGTGCCAATCCATATTCGTCATTTTTGCCGTTTTCCCGAATGAACATAACGCCCCAGGCTCCCTCTGCCGGGACAAATGATGGGGCAAGCGTGATCCGGCCCCAACTGACAAGCCGGGAACGTCCCGGCCGGTTCATGCTCTTACAAGAGAAAAGTGCTGTTTTCCAGGATAATGATCGAACGTCCGTCGATAAATCGGGAAATGAGTTTCCCGACGGAATAATGCCGCCTCCTCCTCTGTATTCGTCATTTTATTCCGAAAATTGCCCTTATCCGACCGCCGGGCCGCGCTTGTTCGGCAAAGGGCGAGAACCCCTCTCCAAAGAGAAGACGGAAAACACTTGGCATGAAAACCGCATTAGCAAGTGTGGTTTCTCCCGAGTCCCTTGCATCCTTCGAGGTGCGCAGGGACGTCGGAGGGCGAGAATCATAAGAAGAAAAGGAGGTCCAGGCTCATGAAAATCATCGGGATCGTTCTCATCGTGCTGGGGGTCCTGGCTCTGGTTTATCAGGGAATCCAATATACGTCGAGGGAAAAAATTCTGGATATCGGCCCCCTCAAAGTCACGGCAAATACGAAAAAAAACATCCCGCTGCCGCCCATCGTGGGAGGAGCCGCTTTGGTCGTGGGCATCGTGATGGTCGTCATGGACCGACGGAAAACGGCCTGAGTCCTTCGCCGACGCCGGCTGGGGAACGCAGGCAAGGAAGCCTCATCATCTTCGGCAAGACAAAGAATCGGCCATGGCCGGAACCGGATCGAAGGCCCGCTCGAGCGTCCGAAAAAGGATCGGCCTAGCCGTCATCGTGGCCGCCGCGGCGATCGGAACGCTCTTGTTCTGGAAGCGATTCGACATCGGCGCTTGGTACCTGAATCGAAATCAAACCGCCCGGGAAATGGTGATCCTTCACATGATCAAAACCGCCCGGCCGGAGATCGAGCGGGACGTGAAAATGAGCCTGCCCCAGAGGATCTGGAGCGCTTTGGCCGGCCGGAGAAATGAAAAGGAGCGACGGTCCGACGCGCTCAAGGACGTTCGAGCTTTCGGCGAGCTGTGTTTCGAGAATCACTGGATCACCTTTGAAAAGGCGCCCCGCTCGGGTTCGCTGGACGGAATCAATCCCGGCCGATTTCACTTCGCCCTGGCCTGGAACCGTGAACATGCCGGCGAGGTTCTCGCCGCGTTCAATGTGAATCTTCTGAAAAAAGAAATCGATGAGATGACGATCAACTCCAACTGCGGTTTTTTCATCGACCTGAAGCTTTACGTCGAAAAAAAAGCCAGGGCGGATTGAACCCATGAACACGATCGGAGCGCGTGAAAAACGGCACCTGTCGATTTTGCGAGACATCGCCCGGCGGACGATGAGGACTCGAGGCTTGTTCCCGGACTTTTCTCCCGAAGCGCTCGCCGAGCTTGCCCGGATTCAAGCCCCCGCCTCCGCCCCCGGCGAGGTCCTTCGTGATCTCACCCATCTCCTCTGGGCGTCCATCGATAACGACGACTCCCGCGACCTGGATCAGCTGACCGTCGCCGAGGTTATGCCCGGAAACACGATCAAAGTCCTTGTCGCTGTCGCCGACGTGGATTCACTCGTTAAAAAGGGATCCGCCATTGACGATCACGCCCGCCGCAATACGACCTCGGTTTACACCGCGGCCATGAACTTCCCCATGCTTCCGGAAAAGCTGTCCACCGACCTCACTTCACTGAACTTCCAAACTGATCGCCTCGCCATCGCCGTGGAGATGCAGATCGGCCCGAACGGATCCTTGGGGGACTCTCAAATCTATCGAGCGCGCGTCCGCAATCAGGCGAAGCTGGCTTATCCCAGCGTGGGCGCGTGGCTGGAGGGAGCGGGTCCCGTGCCGGAGTCCGTCGCGGCCGTCCCTGCGCTTGACGAAAATCTACGCGCGCAGGACCGGGCCGCCCAGAGGCTGAGAAATCTACGGCATGTCCATGGGGCGCTGACCCTGGAAACCATCCGGGCGAAACCGATCTTTGACGGAGATCAACTCCGCGATTTCAAGGTTGAGAACAAGAACCCGGCCACGGACCTGATCGAGGATATCATGATCGCGGCCAACGGCGTCACCGCCCGATTTTTGACTTCCCGAAAATTCCCGTCCCTTCGCCGGGTGGTCCGGGAGCCGAAACGCTGGGATCGGATCGTGGAGATTGCCGGGAGACGCCAATTTCCTCTGCCCTCGCGTCCGGATTCCAAAGCCTTGGACGAGTTTCTTCTTCGGGAGAAATCCGCCGATCCGCTCCGCTTCCCCGATCTCTCCCTGGCGGTCATTAAACTCCTGGGAGCGGGCGAGTACATGGCCGAGCTTCCCGGCGACCCCGCCCCGGGGCACTTCGGCCTCGCGGTCCGGGACTACACCCATTCCACCGCGCCGAATCGCCGCTATCCCGATCTGATCACCCAGCGCCTGTTGAAGGCCGCCCTCGGGGGAGAGGCCTGGCCCTATGACCAAGATGAGTTGCAGGCCCTGGCGAAACACTGCACCGAAGAAGAAGATGCGGCGGACAAAGTCGAGCGGCAGGTCGAAAAATCCGCGGCGGCCCTGCTTCTGGAATCGAGAATCAACGAACAATTTGAAGCGATCGTCACGGGGGCCTCGGATAAAGGGACCTGGGTCCGTCTCCTGCCTCTGCCCGTGGAAGGGAAGCTCGTTCAGGGATTCGACGGCCTGGACGTCGGGGACCGGGTTCGCGTGCAGCTCGTTTCGATCGATGTCGAGCGGGGCTTTATCGATTTCGAATCCGTATCCCGCTAATTTTCTTGATCTAAGAAACGCTTATTCTTTTTATGGTAAATCCATGGAAGGACTTTATTTGGCTCACCTAAGAAGTCTTTAGAGAGCGGTTCGTCGTCGAGAAACTTGATATCGACCAAGTTCGGAAGGCTGAGAATTGAGATACATTTTGTTGAGGACGATGATGAGATCCGCGAAATCACTTCCTTTTTCGCTCAAGAATCGGGGCAGCAGGAGATGGGCGAGTTCGATCGTTCTCTTCGACCGATCCGGGATGACGAGGACGACATAAATCTCCGGGAGCAGCCCGCGGAGCGGCTGCATCTGCTGGAGCTCGGCCCGGCTCGAAGCGGAAAGAACGGCGATCGAATCCGGTTCGATCGGCTTCCGGATTCTCTGGCTGAAACCCTCAAGCTTCGTGAAGCTCTCGATTTGGCTTTCCGGGACCGCCCGATGGATCGCCGCCTTCAGTCTCCTGTGGGCGGGATCATGCCCGTTCGAATAGTACAGCAGCTGCATGATTCGTCTTCTTTTTTATGTGGATTCCATCATCAGCCCAATATCCGCAACGCGTCCGGCCGAGCGAATGGCTCAACGCAGGTACAAGGCCAAGCCGACACTGACATAGCTCCGGGAGTGGTCGTTGAGGGCGATCCCGAACTCGGCCAGGAAATCGATGTCGGAGTTGACGGCGTATTCGAGCCCCGGCACGATATGGGCCAGAGTGAAATTCTGATCCGAGTTCTTGACCGAATCGAAAGCGAGCTTGAGCCCGCCGTAGAGCTCCAGCTTCTCCGCGGGCCTGGCGCTGACCAGGAGCGAGGTATCGATCCCGGAGCTGTCCCCTCCCCCGTTCACGTTCGTCATGTGCCCGCCCAGCCCGACCGAAACATTGGCATTCCGGCCCTGGAGGAGCCAATACTCGGCATCGACTCCGAAGTAGGTCAGCCCCTTGAAGCTCGCGGCCTTGGCCTCGATGTCGAAGCGCGGCGCGAATCCGTAGCCGAATCGCCCGGCCAGACCCCAGAGGGGATCGCTGCCGTTCTTGCCGAGTAGAACCGTCGGGAAAAGAGCCAGCTTGAAATTGCCCTTGTTGATGGTTTCGGCCGAGTTCATCAACACGTCCTGCGCGGAGGCCTCGGTTGCGGCGGCGACAAGAAACACTGTCGAGGCCAGAAGAGCGATGATCGTTTTACGCATTTAGCATCTCCTTCAAGAATATTTTGAGGCTCCGTTATTCTTTCTTTCAACTGCTATATGATCAAGAAACGTGCCAGATTCATAAAACAAGACGACTCATTCTTTTTATGGGGGGGGATCTCATCGGTCCGGCCGTTCCTCTTCGAAGCGGCCGCAATTTGTGCTTTTAACCAGCACTTATTCCAATAATGGAGCAGTCGTTCTCCCCGGAGCTAAGGCCGGAACCGACCTTGCCCCGGTCACGGGCTGGGAGAAGGCCGGTGTTTTCGGAGAAGCGTATAGAATCTCGAGTGTGACAGGCCGGAAATCCGGCGGGCCCTGGCTTTATCGCCGCCGGTAAAAGCGATCAGATCCTGCAAATACCGCCGCTCGGCTTCGGAAACGGCCGCTGTCCGAATCTCTTTCAATTGCGGAGGCCGGCCGGGAACGCTCGAATGCCTTTCGTCGGGCCGAGCCGGGCCGGCCGGCTGTTTATGGAAGGAATTCCGGGCGACCTGGATCCGAATATACGTCGGAAGGTGTTTCGGGAACAGGATCGGCTCCTCTTTGGCCGAAAGCAGGGCTTTCTCGAGAGCCTGAACCATCTCTCGGACATTTCCGGGCCATTGATACGCCGTCACGACATCCCAGAATTCCGGAGACGTCCCTTTGGCTTCTATCTCGAACCGCTCGCACAAGGAGTTCATGTAGTAGACCGTCATTTTCCTGATGTCTTCGATCATCTCCCGCAAGGGAGGCAGCTCGATCGTGAGAGTCCGGAGCCGAAAGAACAGGTCCTCCCGGAATCGTCCTTCATGAACCATGTGGTCCAGGTCGCGGTTCGTCGCCGCGACAAGCCGGAAATCGCTTTCGACTTCCCGACGTCCTCCGACCGGACGGAAGCGGTGCTCCTGGATGACCCGCAGGAATCGTTTTTGGACGAGAAAAGGCAGCTCCCCGATCTCATCCAGGAAAAGCGTTCCTCCGTCCGCTTGCTTGACCAGTCCCTCCTCCCGACGATCGGCTCCGGTGAAGGCGCCGCGCTCGTGACCGAACAGGACGCTTTCCACCAGCGTCTCGGGAAGCGCCGTGCAATCCACGACGACGAAATTCCTTCTCGCCCGAGAGCTGTTGGAATGCACCGCTTTCGCGAAAAGCTCTTTTCCTGTTCCGGTTTCACCGGTGATGAGGACATTGACGCCGCTGCCGGCGGCCTGGCCGAGAAGCTCCAGACACACTTTGATCTTTTCGGAATCTCCGACGATGTCCTTGCGCTTCAAGGCGGTCGGCGGCTTTCCGTTATTCCGTTCCGCTCGATATTCGAGGGCCCGGAGAATCGGGAGTTTGATCGCCTCGAACGAAGCGGGCTTTTCCAGATAATCCCAGGCCCCGCTTTGGATGGCTCGTTCGGCTTCGTCGGGATCGCCCAGTCCGGTGATGACGATGATTTCCGGGGAGGATCGCGCGGATTTGATCTTCGGCATGACGTCCAATCCGCTTCCATCGGGCATCCTGACGTCCAAGAACACGATATCGAAGGAATCGGCATGGACTTTTTGGAGCCCCTCCCGGAGAAGGTGAACCGAAACCGGATGATGGCCCAATTGGGCGACGACTTTGGCGATCCAGTCGCAAATCAGCCGCTCATCATCGATGATCAGAATTTTGGCCATGAAAACCCGCTCTGCTCTTTTCCTAAGCAAAATATTAGCGAAAGATTGGATGTGAGTCAAGAGCCCGCCCAGAGCTCCTGGCGGGGAGTTTCCAGGGCCCTTTTTTAGATCTCGGGGGTCTCTTGTCTACCCGAAAATCCACCGCGATCATCGCGCCGGATTTGGGTCGACAACAGGGCGACAGGCTAAGAAGATCTCCGTTGGCGCTTTCGGACATCCAGGCTTGCGCCGACGGGCAGCCATAGACCGGCCGAGACAGGCCGGGCGAGCCCGGCCTGTCCCGCCGTCGGACATACTCAGCTTAAAGGAGGGTGGCCAGCCCGATGACCGCGAGAATGATGATCACAATGAGGATGATATATCTCGTCGAGAGATAGCCTCCGCCGGCATCGGAGGCCGTGATCACGTCTTGGGCGCCGATGACGAACTGAAGCGTCGCTCCGCTCTGCTGGACGACCGGTTTCTGAACGGCCGCGGCAAAGGAAGCGAGCGTCAAGACCAATAAGAGGACACTGCCGATCTTCACGCCTGCTTTCATTCGAGTTTCTCCTTTTAGAAAGGGTTTTCGGATGGACGCTCTTCCCGTCAAAGAATCTTGCGACCCTGCAACAAGCGGATGATCAGAACGACCAGGGCGATGACGAGAAGGACGTGGATCAGACCTCCGGCGTGGAAGGCGAACAGGCCGAGGGCCCACAGAACGACGAGGATCACGAGAATCGTTTCAAGCATGCTGATCTCCTTTTTTCCTTTCGTTTGAAAAAGCCACTAACCCTTCACTTTATCCAGGGCGGCTTTTTTCAGCTTTTCGTTGGCGATCACGGCGATGTCCACCCGGCGGTTTTTCTGCCGTCCTTCGAGCGTATCGTTCGTCACGATCGGCTGCGTTTCCCCGTAGCCCGCAATCGAGAATCTCGCGGAGCTCACTGTGTCCGCCGCCAATTCGAAGGACACGGCTTGAGCGCGCTCCTTGGAGAGGGTCATGTTATAGGCGTCCGTTCCCGTGTCGTCCGTATGGCCCTCGATCAGAATGTTGGTATCGGGATATTTATTCAGGATCTTCGCCAGCTTGGCCAGGTTCGTTTTGCTGACCGGCCGCAGGGCGGATTTATCGATATCAAAAAGGAGCCCGCTGTCAAAGGTGATTTTAATGCCTTCCCCGATGCGCTGGACTTCGGCCCCTTCAAGGTCCTTCTGGATTTCCGCGGCCTGTTTGTCCATGTAGCTCCCGATGATGGCCCCGGCCCCGCCGCCGACGGCCGCTCCGAGGATCGCGCCGAGGACGGTGTTTCCGGCGGCATGGCCGATCACGCCGCCGAGGACGGCGCCGCCCGCGCCGCCGATCACGGCCCCCTGGGCGGTCTTACTCCAAGTCGCGCAGTTGACGGACGCCAATACGAAAACCATCACGACGATGGCCGCCGCCATTCTCTTCATGCCCGATGTTCCTGAGCTCGGATTCATGTGATCCTCTTTCTTCATTTTTCCGTCTCGCCCGCGGACGCCGTCAACCCAGGAGGGAGGCCAAGCCGAGGACGGCGAGAACCAAGACCACGATCAGGACGATATAAATCGTCCTGAGAAAGCCGCCCCCGGCATCGGAGGCCGTGATCACATCTTGGGACCCGATGACGAGCTGCGGGGTCGCCCCCGCCTGCTGAACCGCGGGTTCCTGAACGGCCGCGGCGAAGCAGGAGAGCATCACAAACATCAACAGGACGCTTCCGATCCTCGCGTGTTTACGCATTCGGCTTCTCCTTTTTTTGAATCTCATCGAGACGTGCCTTTTCAATATAAATTCCGCGGACTTGGAGATAATGATTCCGGATGAACTCCTCCCCGGGAGCGAGCCGGACCGCCTGCCCCAGGGATTGCAGGGCGGGGACGAACTTCCCTTGCGTGGCGTAGGCCAGGCCCAGAACGTCATGGGCATACGCGCTTTTTCCGTTCAGTCCGAGAGCCTGCAAAGCGAAAGCCTCGGCCTCGTCGGCCTTGCCCTCTCTCAAACTGACCATGGCCAGGCTGTATACGGGATAAGGATCTTTATCGAGGGATTCCCTGACTTTAGACCATTCCTCCCTCGATTTGGCGAAATCCGACCGCCGATAATACGCCGTGGCCAGGTTGATCGAGGTCAGGGGGTCGTTTTGGAGCGGGGGAAATGGGAAAGGGGTTTGGGCGGGGACCACCGCCATCATCCAGCAGTCCTGGTTGCGTCCTTTCCCCAGCGCCCAAACCTTCATGAAATCTTTGACCTTCATGGCATACCGCTCTCCCAACAAGGGGTCGTGGAAGATGATCTGGCGGTCATCCTCATCAAACCCGATGACGACGCGATAATGTCCGATGGGGAGCTGTTTCAGGGTTTTCGTCAAGACGATCACGGGGATGTCTTTTCCAACCACGTCTTTCAAGATCTGCAGGTTTCCTTGGAAAGAATAGCTTTCGAACCCTTGAGTGCGCGGATATAAGACCATCTCGGAGTTGTACGTCGCCTGGCTTTCGGAATCATAAATCTCATCCGTGATCTTCCGTTGACTGAAAGAGCGCGCAGCATCCCAGTAGTTGAGGACCATGGACAGGCAGGCCGGGCCGCAATAATTCCTCTGCAGCCATTTTTCAAAGGGGACCTTCTGGATCAAATGACCTTTATCGGGCCGGAATTTCTCGTATTTGACGAATTGTTCCGAGAAAAGACAGGGGGTCGCGAAACCCAGGCAGGATAGGATGATGATCAATTTCGCTCGCATATCGACCTCCGCTCCTCTCCGCGCCTATCGCCGTTCGCTTTCCGGCCGATCCTGTGCTCAACAGCGGACTCGGGAGAAGCAAGCAATCTATATAAGTGCAGTTTTCATGCCATGATTGATCCCCGTTTCCGGATGTCGCGAAATCCGCCCTGAAAAAAGAGGAATTTAAAGATTCCGGATTTCGAGGGGATGAAAAATGTCCTAAGAAACGGCACAATTGCTTAAAAAAAGGAGCTTTTCCCGAGGCGCGGCTCCAACGGAATCCGCAGGAGGATAGAGCATCCTCATCGATCGGCGGGAGATGAGAATCTCGCGAGTCCGCGAATCGCCCCGAGGGAACCTTAAGCGCGCGAAATCCCCGGCAGAGAAGGCCGGCGGCGGGCTTACAGCCCCTTGCTCATGGCGTTCAGGAAGTCCTGGTTGGTCTTGGTCTTGCCGAGCTTGTCGATGAGGAGCTCCATCGCTTCCACCTCGCCGAGCTGGCTGAGGACCTTGCGGAGGATCCAGATCCGGTTGAGGTCGGCCTCCTCGATGAGCAGCTCTTCCTTCCGCGTGGCCGAGCGGTTGATGTCCATGGCCGGGAAGGTCCGCTTGTCCACCAGGCGCCGGTCGAGGTTGATCTCCATGTTGCCGGTGCCCTTGAACTCCTCGAAGATGACCTCGTCCATCCGGCTCCCGGTGTCGACCAGGGCCGTGGCGATGATCGTCAGGCTCCCCCCCTCCTCCACCTTGCGCGCCGAGCCGAAGAACTTCTTGGGCTTGTTCAGGGCGTTGGCGTCGATGCCGCCGCTCAGGACCTTGCCCGAGGGCGGGATGATGGCGTTGTGGGCCCGGGCCAGACGGGTGATCGAATCGAGGAGGATGACGACGTCCCGCTTGATCTCGACCAGCCGCTTGGCCTTCTCCAGGACGATGTTGGCGACCTGGGCGTTCCGCGCCGGCGGCTCGTCGAACGTCGAGGCGACGACCTCGCCGTTGACGCTCCGCTGGAAGTCCGTGACCTCCTCGGGCCGCTCGGCGACGAGGAGGACGATGAGGAAGATCTCCGGATGGTTCTTCTCGATCGACTTGGCGATCGTCTTGAGCAGGGTCGTCTTTCCGGCGCGGGGCGGCGAGACGATCAGCCCGCGCTGGCCCTTGCCGATGGGGGTCATGAGCTCCATGATCCGGGCGTTGAGGTTCTTGGGATTGCCGTCCTGGAGCTTGATCATCTCGTGGGGATAGAGCGGCGTGAGCTGTTCGAAATGGATGTTCCGGCGCGAATCGATGAGGACGTCGGGATGGGTGAAGTTGATCGCTTCGACCTTGATCAGGGCGAAGTATTTCTCGCCGTTTTTCGGCGGCCGGACGATGCCCGAGATCGTATCGCCCGTGCGGAGCTGGAACTTGCGGATCTGCGAGGGCGAGACGTAGATGTCGTCCTGGCTGGGCAGATAGCTGAATTCCGGAGCCCGGAGGAAGCCGAACCCGTCCTCGAGAGCTTCGAGGACGCCCTCGGAAAAGAGCAGGCCCTGTCTCTTCGCCTGGGCCTCCATGATCTTGAAGATCAGGTCGTGGCGGTTCTCCTTGTCGATCTCGGCCTCGGGGATGCCGACCATTTCGGCGATCTTGAGGATGTCCTTGACCTCCCGTTCCTCGAGCTCGATGAGCCCGTATTCCCGGTTCTCCAGGCGCTCCTTCGGCGCTTCTTTCGCGGCTTCTTTTGCGGCGTCTTTTGCGGCGTCTTTCGTCATGATGGCACCTCTATTCAGTGGGTTCGCGGGGGCTCGTGAGGGGTTTCGCCCTCGCCCCCTTCCTCGCGCGTCTCTCCGGCCGGGACTTTCTCCTTGCCCTCGGCGGCGGCCTCCGGACGGGCCGGCTTGGGCGGCAATTCCCGGGTGAGGACGAGCTTGAGGACGTCGTCCATATTTTCAACCAGGTGAATGGTCATGTCCTGGGCGATGGACTTGGGCAGGTCTTTCAAGTCGGGTTTGTTGTCGAGCGGCAGGATGGCCTCGCGGATGCCCTCGCGGTGCGCCGCGAGGAGCTTCTCCTTGATCCCGCCGACGGGCAGGACTTTGCCCCGGAGGGTGATTTCGCCGCTCATGACAATCTTCTTGCTGACGGGGATCTCGGTCAGGAGGGACAGGATGGCGATGGCGATCGTGATCCCGGCCGACGGCCCTTCCTTGGGCGTGGCCCCCTCCGGAACGTGGATGTGGATGTCGGACGTCTTGGCGATGTCCTTGGCGATATTGAGCTCGAAAACCTTGGCCCGGACGTAGCTGAAGGCGGCCTGGGCCGATTCCTGCATGACCGCGCCGAGCTGTCCGGTCAGGACGAAGCTGCCTTTGCCCTGGACCTTGTTTGTCTCGAACGTCAGGAGCTCGCCGCCGAACTCGGTCCAGGCCATCCCGAGAGCCACCCCGATCTCGTCCTCGCGGTCCACCGCGGATCGGCGGAACTTGGGCACGCCGAGATAGCCCTCCAGGTTCTTGACCGTGACCTTTTCCTTGGCCTTGGACTTCTTCTCCACGACCTTCTTGACGACCTTGCGGCAGATCGTGGTGATCTCCCGCTCGAGGTTGCGGACGCCCGCTTCCCGGGTGTAATCGTTGATGATCTTCTTGAGCGCGGAATCCGAGATCTCCAGGCGCCCTCCGGTCAGGCCGTGGGCCTTCAACTGCTTCTCCCACAGGAACTGCTTGGCGATCTGGAGTTTTTCGTCCTCGGTGTAGCCGGGGAGCCGGATGATCTCCATCCGATCGACGAGCGGCCGGGGGATGGGGTCGAGCATGTTGGCCGTGACGATGAACATGACCTGGGACAGGTCGAAATCGGTGTCGATGTAATGGTCGAGGAAGGCGTGGTTCTGCTCGGGGTCGAGGACCTCCATGAGCGCCGCGGCGGGATCGCCCCGGAAATCCATGCTCATCTTGTCGACCTCGTCGAGGAGGAAGACGGGGTTCCTCGTTCCGGCCCGCTTGATCATCTGGATGATCCGGCCGGGATAGGCGCCGATGTACGTCCGGCGATGGCCCCGGATCTCGGCCTCGTCCCGGACTCCGCCGAGCGACAGCCGGACGAATTTCCGGCCGGTCGCCCGGGCGACGGACTTGCCGAGCGAGGTCTTCCCCACGCCCGGAGGACCGATCAGCCCGAGGATGACGCCCTTGGGGCTCTTGACGACCTGGCGGATGGACAGGTACTCGAGGATGCGCTCCTTGACCTTATCCAGCCCGTAGTGGTCTTCGTTCAGGATCCGCTCAGCGTCCTTGAGGTCCCGTTTCTCCCGGGATTTCTTGGCCCAGGGCAGGGCGATCAGCCAGTCGAGGTAGTTGCGGCAGACCGTCGCCTCGGCCGACATGGGCGGCATGGATTCCAGCCGCTCGATCTCCTTAGCCGCCTTGTCCGCGGCGTCGGGAGGCATTCTGGCCGCGGCGACCTTCTTCTTGAGCTCCTCGAGCTCGCTCGCCTGGTCGTCTTTCTTCGACCCCGGCTGGCTGCCCGTGCCGAATGTCCCGGCCTCGCGGCCGAAGGGGACCTTGCGGCGGCCGAGGCCGGCCTTGCCGTCCTTGCGGGATTCGAGCTGGCCGAGGCGGACGTTCTCCTTCTCGAGCAGGAAGATGAGGTGGCGGACGCGCTCCCGGCTGTTGATCGTCTCGAGGAGGTTCTGCTTCTCGTCGAGAGGCAGGAACATGTGGGAGGCGATGATGTCGCCGATCCGATCGGGCGTGTGGTCGCGCAGGGCCGGGATGATCGACTGGAAGTTGGCGTTCTGGCTCAGCTTGAGGTATTCCTCGAACAAGGCCAGGGCGCGCTTGAGTTCCTCCTCGCTTTCCTTGCCCGGAGATTCGATGACCCGGATCTCCTTGGCCAGGACCTGGTAATATGGAAAGGAGCTGACGAACTCCAGGATGCGGGCGCGCCGCTTCCCCTCGACGATGACCTTGACGTTCTTGTCGTCCATCGGGACAGTCCGGATGATCTTGGCCGTGACCCCGAGCGAGTAGATGTCCTTGGGCTCGGGATTGTCGATCGACGGATCCATCTGGGCCGCCAGGATGATGAGCTTGTCCGTTTCCGAGGCGCGGGTCAGGGCCTGGATCGAGCTCGTCCGGCCGATGATGAACGGGACGAGGGTCGAAGGAAAGACGACCAGGTCCCGGAGCGGGATGAGCGGGACATTCTTCAGGATTTCGGGTTGGGAAGCGGTTGTGTCCATAGGTTCACTCCCCCTCCGCCGGACGCTTCCGGCTTCCGGCCGGCGCGGCCGACTCGATCATCCGCCGCGTGATCCGGACCGCCGAACCGAGCTTGGCGGAGGGCAGGTCGAACATTCGGTCGAGCATGAGGTCTTCGATGATCGTCCTCAGCCCGCGGGCCCCGAGCTTCCGCTCGAGCGAGCGCCGGGCGATGAGCTCGAGGGCGTCCGGGGCGAAATCGAGCTTGACGCCCTCCATGGCGAAGAGCTTCTGGTACTGCTTGACGATGGCGTTCTTCGGGACGGTCAGGATGCGGACGAGGTCCTTGGCGTCGAGCTCGTCGAAAGCGGCCACGACCGGGATCCGCCCGACGAGCTCGGGGATGAGGCCGAACTTGATCAGGTCCTGGGGGATGAGGTCCTTCAGCCGTTCGGAGGTGATATCGGCCCGTTTCCCGCCGGATTCGGAGGTGAATCCCGCGACCGAGCGGCCGAGCCGCTGGGCGATGATCTTCTCCAGGCCGATGAACGCGCCGCCGCAGATGAAGAGGATGTCGGTCGTGTCCACGGGGATGAATTCCTGGTGCGGATGCTTTCGCCCGCCCTGGGGCGGGACGTTGGCGACCGTGCCCTCGATGATCTTGAGGAGGGCCTGCTGGACCCCTTCCCCGGAAACGTCGCGGGTGATCGAGGCGCTTTCGCTCTTGCGGCCGATCTTGTCGATCTCGTCGATGTAGACGATCCCCTTCTGGGCCCGGCCGACGTTCCCCCCCGCCGCTTGAAGGAGCTTGAGGATGACGTTCTCCACGTCTTCGCCGACATATCCGGCCTCGGTCAGGGTCGTCGCGTCGGCGATAGCGAACGGGACGGACAGGATCTTGGCCAGGATCTGGGCGGTCAAGGTCTTGCCCGTTCCGGTCGGTCCGATGAGGAGGATGTTGCTCTTGGAGATCTCGACGTCGGATCCGTCGCGGGACAGGCTGATGCGCTTGTAATGGTTTCGGACGGCGACGGCGATCTTCCGCTTGGCCAGGTCCTGGCCGATGATGTGCTCGTCCAGGGCGGCCTTGATCTCGGCCGGGGTGGGGATCTCGTCCGGCCGGAGGGCCGGTTCCGCCTCGGCCGGCATCTCCGCCCGGAGGGCGGTCTGGGCCGTCTCGACGCACTCGTCGCAGATGGTCACCCCATTCGGGCCGGCGACGAGCTGCCCGATCCGGGAGCGGTCGCGGCCGCAGAAGCTGCAGCGGACCGCCGGGCTGGTCTGGCGCTTATTTGTTTCGTCCATGCTGGGTCTTCGTTCGGGCCCCGGTCCGGGAGGTGAAGATCTTGTCGATGATGCCGTACTGCTTGGATTGCTCGGTCGTCATGATGAAGTCCCGGTCCAGGTCGGCCTGGATCTTTTCTTGAGCTTGACCGGTGTGTTTGGACAGGATCCGGTACAGGCCTTCTTTAAGTCGGAGGATCTCCTTGGCCTGGATGGCGATATCGGACGCCTGTCCCTGGGTTCCCCCCATCGGCTGGTGGAGCAGGATCCGGGCATTGGGGAGGGCGATGCGCCGGCCGGAGGCGCCGGCGGCCAGGAGAACGGCGGCCATGCTCGCCGCCTGGCCGACGCAGATCGTCGAGACCGGATTGGCGATGAACTGCATCGTGTCGTAGATGGCCAGGCCCGCGGTGATGCTCCCTCCGGGGGAGTTGATGTAGAGCGAGACCTCCTTCTCCGGATTCTCGGCCTCGAGGTACAAGAGCTGGGCGATGACGAGATTGGACACATCGTCGGTGATCTCGGTCCCCAGGAAGACGATCCCGTCCTTGAGCAGACGGGAATAGATATCGTAGGACCGCTCGGTGCGGCCGTCCTGTTCAACGACGAAGGGGATGAGGGTCATGCGAATCCGCCGGGGGGTTATTCCATTATAGCCTGGCCGACCAGGAAGTCAATCGTCTTCCGGTCGCGGAGGGTGTGCTTCAGGTTCTCGCGCCGGTCTTCGGCCTCGAAGGAATCCATGGCCCGGGCGAGAGGGATGTTGTTCATCTTCGCCAGCGCCTCGATCTCGGCGTTGACTTCCTTCTCGGAAACTTGGATACCCTCGGCCTCGCCCACCTTGTCCAGGACAAGATGACGTTTCAGGTTGGTCTCGGCCTGTTTTCGGCCCGCGGCCCGAAGGGCTTCCGCGCCCTCCTTCGTCAGAGGCTCGCGCGGCCGCGCCTGGGACAGGGCGTTCCGGAGGACCGCCTGCGCTTCCTCTTCGACGACGCTTTCCGGAAGGTCAATGCTCGCCCGGTCGACGAGGTCCTTGAGGACGTCCTCGGCGGTCTCGCGCCGGGCGGCCTGCTCGCGCGCCGCGGTGAGCTCGGACCGGATCTTGTCGCGGACGGCGGCGATCGTCTCGAACTCGCCCAGGGTTTTGGCGAAATCGTCGTTCGGCTCGGGGAGCTGCTTCTCCTTGATCGAAACGGCCTTGAGCCGGTACTCGACCTCCCGGCCGGCCAGGCGCTTGCTCGGAAAATCGGGGGGGTAGGCGTGGGAGAAGGTCTTTTCTGAGCCGGCCGGCATCCCGGCCAGATGCTCGTTGATGGCCGGATCATTCCCCGCGTGGCCGACGAGGACGACGACCTTTTCGACCGGCATCAGCCGCTTCGTCCGGGCGTCCTTGCCCTGAAGCTCGATGACGACATAATCGCCCGCGGCGGCCGGCCGGTCTTCGACCGGAACGTATTCGGCCGCCTTCTCGCGAAGATCGGCGACTGTCTTGTCGATGTCCTCTTCGGTCACGGTGGCGGTCCGCTTGGAAACGCGGATCTTCTTGTAGGAGGGCAGCTCGAATTCCGGCCAGGTCTCGACAGTGGCTTTGAACTTGAGGGGCCCGCCCTCCTCGTAATGGACATCGTCCACGCTCGGGACCCCGACCGGATGGATGTCCCGGGCGGTTAGGATCTCCTCCAGGACTTTGGGGATGAGGGAATCGACGACGGAGTGCTTGATTTCGTGGTCGAACATCTGGCGGACCATGGCCCGGGGGGCCATGCCGGGCCGGAATCCCTTGAGCTTGGCCCGTTCCGCGTATTCGCCCAGGATGCGCTCGTATTCCCGGGCGGTTTCCTCGGCGGACAGCTCGGCCTCGATCTCCCGGCGCGACGGCGCCGGTGTGGTCACGTTCGTCTTAAGCCGTTCGTTCGTTTCGGTCATGGAAACACCTTTGGGGCGATGTGGGCAGAGCGGGAGTCGAACCCGCACTCCCTCATCAGGAACTAGGTCCTAAGCCTAGCGCGTCTGCCATTCCGCCATCTGCCCAATTTCAGCCGGCGGCGTCGATCCTCGGAATCCCTCTCGGGGCGAATTCCTCGAGGCAGGACGTTCTTCTATGGATGAAAGATCGGGAACGCTTCAGGAATAGAAAATCTTTTATAGCACAATCCTCGGTCCCTGTCAACGCCCGGCGCATCCCGGCGCATCCCGTCCGGGGTCACGAGCGTTCTACTTGATATACGACTTCAGCTTGGCGGCCAGGCCGGCGTCGATCGCCTGAAGCCTTTTGACCATCTCCTGGGCGCTGTAGCGGTCCTTCAGGTTCAGGTAAATGACCCCCAGGTTGAAGAGAGCGTTGGGATTGTCCCCCTGGACCTCGACGGCCTTCCTCATCGGTTCGAGGGCCTTGTCGAAGCTCTTCATCTGCATGTAGCTCATGCCGATGTACATCCAGCCGAAGACGTGGTCGGCAACGAGCTCGACGTTCTTCTGCATCGCCGAGATCGTCTCCTTGTAGTTCTTCAGGGAGTAGTAGCAGTAGCCGATCTGGAACCAGGCCAGGTCGTTCGTGGGCTTGATCGCGACCGCTTTCTTGTACTGCTCGATCGCCTCGGGATATTTCTGGAGCTGCTGGTAGATCAGGCCGAGGTTGTAGAGGGACTGGTCGTCGTTCGGCTTCAGCTCGGCGATCTTCTGGGCCGCTTCGATGGCCTTCGGCCACTGGTTGGCCTTGCTGTACATGTCGAGGATGTAGGAATACCAGTTCGTGGCGTCCTTGGGAGAGACGACGGTCAGGGCTTTGTAAGTCTCCTCGGCCTTGTCGAGCTTTCCCGACTTCTGATAGGCCTGGGCCAGGTTGTAAAGGATGTTCTGGTCCTGGGGCTGGGCCTTGGCCGCCTCGGCCAGGGCCGCGGCCGCGGCCTCGAACTGGTTCGCGTTCATCCGGCTCATCCCCAGCCGCTGGTACGCCGTCCAGGCGTTCGGGGGGTTGCCGGACAGGTATTTCTCGTACGCGTCTCCGGCCTTCTGGAAGTCCCGCGTCTCTTCATAAGCGTTGGCCATGTAGAGATAGGCTTCGGTGTTGGACGGCTTGAGGGCGACCGATTTTTCCAGGGCGGCGATCCCCTCGGCCGATTTCTGGGTCCGGACGAGGACCCGGCCGAGCCCGAAGAAGGCGTCGGCGTTCTGCAGATCGAGCTCGGTGATCTTGCGGAAGGCGGTCACCGCGCTCGAATAATCCCTTTGCCTGTCGTACACGCGGGCAAGCATCGACCAGACTTCCAGGTTCGTCGGCTCGGCCTTGGCGACCTTGTCCAGGTATTTCTGGGCGTTGAAGCCGTCGTCGAATTTGTCGAAGAGCCGGCCGGCCAGCCAGGCATACTCGAGGCCGGCTTTGTAGTCGTCGGCCTTCCAGGCCTTCCATCCGGTCTCTTTGGTCGCTTTCGCCAGGCCTACCGCGGCCGAAATCGGGGCGATGAAGCGGAGCCGGGAATCGGGGACGTTGATCACCCCGACCGCCTGGCCCTGTTCGTTGATCACGACCGCGCCCGTGAAGGTCTCGGGCGCCGCCAGGGTCGTTTCGGCCACGGTGATGTCCTTCCCCAGGGAGTGGACGGCCCGGATGTCCCCGCCCTCGGCGATGAACTCGCCCGCGTCATTGATCCCGATGGCCGTGATCTTCTTCCCCGGTCCGAGCGATTCGAAGCTGGCGACGGAGAGGGGGGTCACTTTTCCGTCGATCTTCAGGACGACCAGATCGAGATTCTTGTCGACTCCGAGAATCCCGTCGACGTCGACTTCCTTGCCTTTGACGTTGAAGCTCGTCGCGCCGACGGCCTGGGCGACGAGATGATAGCTTGCCACCGCCGCCGTCGGGCTGATGACGACGGCCGAGCCGTGTCCGACCTCTTTCTTGTCCTTGTCCAGGATGACGAGCCGAAGCACGCCGGGGCTGAATTTCTCGAGGAGCTTGGTCTTGTCCTCGGTCTGGCCGGCGAATCCCGGCAGGGATGCCGACAGGAAAACACCTATGATGAGAGCGGTCAGCGATCTGTTTTTCATGAATCCTCCTGGGCGCCCGACGGGAATCGGACGACGATTAAAAAATATCTTACCGCCGGGCGCCTGTTCTGTCAAATCGATCTCATCTTTTCCGCCGCCGGGGCGCAGCCCCAAGTTGACAATGCCCAGGCCGTGCGGTAGCCTGACCGCGATGACGGCCCCGGGAACAAAGCGCGCCTTGCTCATCGTCGCCTCGATCGCCCTCCTCTGCGCGGTGTTCTGGCTGAGAGGCCGCTCGGCGATGGCCGATTTCGAGGTCAATCACAAGGCCGGCGGACGGCTCCTCGCCGGCGAAACCCTCTACCGGACCGCGGACGAACATTGGCAGTTCAAGTATTCGCCGTTCTCTGCCTTGATCTATCTTCCCCTCTCGCTCCTTCCGCTCCCGGCCGCCAAGGCGGTCTGGTTCTTTATCGTCGTCGCCGCCATCGCCGCGATCGTCCTCCTCTCCCGGAGGATGCTTTCGGCGACCGGACCTCCGTCCGGGCTTGCGGTCGGCCTAGCCGTGGCCGTCCTGGCGCGTTTCTTCCTTCGCGAGCTCCAACTCGGCCAGATCAACGCCATCATCACGGTCCTCCTTCTCCTCATGGTCCTCGAGCTCGAGAAAGGCCGGAAACCTTCCTCCGCCGCCGCGGACGTGCGGGCCGGGCTCCTCTGGGGATGCGCCACGGCCCTGAAACCCTATGCCGTGATCTTCCTGCCCTATCTCGTCCTGCGCAAGAAGCTCCGGCCCCTCCTCGTCGGCCTCGGATTCGTCGCCGTCTCGCTGGCCGTTCCGGCCCTGTTCTACGGGCTCCCCGGGCTCGGAAACGTGCTCCGGGAATGGGTCGCGACCTTATCCCGCTCGACCCCGGGGCTTTTCGCCACCCAGGACAATGTTTCGCTGATGGCCCTGTTCGTCAAATGGACGGGAAACGTTCCCGCTTCCACGATCCTCTTCGCCGTCATGACCCTGATCCTGGCCTTGCTGACCCTGGTCGCCGTCCTGAAGGGGAAATCCCTGGGCGATCCGCTGCCGCTCGAATCCGGCTTTCTCCTGCTGTTCATCCCGCTCCTCTCCCCTCTCGGCTGGGACTACACGTTCCTTTCCGCATTCCCTGCCGTCCTGATCGTGTTGCGCTCTTGGGACCGTTTCCCCACGCTTGGACGGATCGTTCTGGCCGTGGATTGCGCTATGATCGGCCTCGCCCTCTACGATCTCCTCGGCCGCAAGCTCTATGCCGGGTTCATGGCCCTCTCGATCCCGACGCTGAATTTCCTGATCATCGCCGCGGCCCTCTTTTATCTCCGCCGGCAGAGGGCCGCTTGAGCGGAACGAGGACGACGGCGCGGCGGCGGCTCACTCGCCTTTACGCCCTCACCCTGGCCGGGACGCTTGTCTGGCTCGGGGCGATCATCCTCGCGCCGGTCCTTCGGGATGCGGGCCCCGGCGTCTCTGCCGTTTTCTACGCCTGCTTCGCTCCCGTATGCCATCAGGATCCGGACCGTTCTTTCGCCCTTCTGGGCCGGCCGCTCGCAGTCTGCGCCCGATGTTTCGGCATCTACGCCGGTTTTCTCGGGGGGATGATCCTCTACTCCTTCCGCCGGGGGTTCGAGACCGTCCGGCTGCCCCGCACGAGGAATTTCGTTTGCCTTTCGATCCCGATCGGCCTCGATGCGGCGGCGAACGTTCTCGGCCTCTGGAACACGCCCAATCTGCCCCGTTTCTTCCTCGGCTTCGCCTGGGGCGCGATCCTGCCGTTCTATTTCCTGACCGCGCTGGGGGAGCTCTCTCTCGGCGGCCTTGCAATCCCCGCCGCGAAAAAATAGAATGTGTCCTCATGAATGAGGGACTGAGCGGTTCGAGACCCGGAATGTGGGTCCCCGTCCTCGTCGGCGGGACCGCCGCGGGCGTCCTGTCCGGGATCCCCTGGGTCAACTGCCTTTGTTGCTTGTGGATCCTCGGGGGCTCGGCCCTGGCCGTCCAGATCTACGCCAAAGACAGGTCCGCTCCAACCTCGCCCGGCGACGGAGCCGTGATCGGCGCCTTCGCCGGAGTCGTCGCCGCCGCCGTCAATACTATGATGAACGTCGTCTTTCAGTCGGCGAACCTGGCCTTTCTCCGGCGCGTCATCGAACGCTTGTCGGCGAACATGGATAATTTTCCTCCGGAATGGCAGGACTGGATCAACCGGGAGCCGGGACCGATCTCGATCGCCCAGCTCGTCATCAGCCTCGCCTTCTCCGCTGCCGTTTTCGCCGCCCTCGGTGCCCTGGGAGGTGTCCTGGGCGCGGCGCTGTTCGGGAAAAGGCCGGCGGGCGGCCATCCTCCCGGTCCCGTCCCTCCTCTCCCCGGCCCGCCGGAATCCTCATGAAACGCCTCAAAACCCAGGTCATCGTCAACCCGGAGTCGGCCAAAGGGGAAACGCGAAAGCGCTGGTCGCAGATCCTCGAGGGGATCCGCCACGTCATCCACGAGTTCAAGTTCGAGTTCACGGAGAAACCGCTCCAGGCGATCGACCTGACCCGGGCCGCGATCAAGGACGGAACCGAGCTCGTCATCGGCGTCGGCGGCGACGGGACGATGAACGAGATCGCCAACGGATTCTATGAGGAGAAGCGGATCATCAATCCCGAGGCCACCCTCGGGATCGTCCCCTCCGGGTCGGGCTGCGACCTCATGCGCAGCTTGAACATCCCCAGCCGGCTCGACGGGGCGCTCGACGTCATCACGAACGGCCCGTCGAACTCGATCGACGTCGGCCGCGTCCGCTTCCGGGGTCACGCGGGACAGGAGGAGGAGCGCGTCTTTCTCAATGTCTCCGATTTCGGCGTCGGCGGAGAGGTCGTCCACGAGGTCAACCGCCGCCGGCTCGAACGGAAAGCCTCGTCCTACGTCCGCTGCCTGGTCTCGACCATGGCCCGTTACCGGAACAAGCGCGTCCGTATCCGCGTGGACGGCCGGGAGCTGCCCCGCGAAGAATATCTCATCGGGGCCATCGCCAACGGCCGGGTGTTTGGAAAAGGGATGAAGGTCGCGCCCCTGGCCAGGCTCGACGACGGCCTGTTCGACGCCGTCTTCGTCCGGGGCATGCGCTTTCTCGAATTCTGCACCAAGGGCTGGCGCCTGATGAACGGGTCCCACCTGAAGATCCAGAAGGTCAGCTACTTCAGGGCCCGAAGGATCGAAGCCGATCCGGACCAGCCCGAACCCATCCTCCTCGAGCTCGACGGCGAACAGCTCGGAACTCTTCCGGCGGTTTTCGAGCTCGTGCCGGCCAGCCTGTCTGTTAAAGGCTATCTGTAGGCCAACCGGGGATCGTTCGTTACGATCCGGCGGCCTTCGGCATCGACGGTTTCGTAGATGGCCGTCCGCTTCCTGACCGGCGAGTCCCGGAGGAAGCTCTTGACCCGGGCGACGTAAGTCTTCGTCTCCGCGTAGGGCGGAACCCCGTTGTATTTGGCCACGGCGCTCCGGCCCGCGTTATAAGCGGCCAGGACCAGGTCGATCCGTCCGGGATAGGTTTTCTGGAGGTCCTTCAGGTACTTCACTCCGCCTTCGATGTTCTGGATGATGTCGAAGGAATCTTCAACGCCGTAATCCCGGGCGGTCCCGGGCATGAGCTGCATCAACCCCTGGGCGCCTTTGTCCGAGACGGCGAACCGGTTGTAGGCCGACTCGGCGGCGATGATGGAGTGGACGAGCGAAGGGACGACGTCGTAGCGGCCGGCAATCTGGCGGACGACAGGATCATACCGGGCGGCCCGTTTTTGGATCTCCCCGCTGAGGCCCGTGGCGCGGACGGAGAGGGGCAAAAGGACCGCTGCGCAAATTCCGGCCGCGAAAAGAGCCTTGGCGCAGTTTCGCATCTCTCCGATTCTTCCAGAAACGGCGCCCCGGCTCAATCGCCTTTAGGGGTGATTTTTCAGGTGTTTTTCCAGGACGGCCAGACTCTGTTCCAGGGCCTTGTCGAGCTCGCCGGCCTTCGTTCCGCCCGCTTGGGCGAAATCCGGGCGGCCGCCCCCCCCGCCTCCGATGAAAGGAGCCAGGGCTTTGATGACCTCAGCCGCCGAGACGCGGGAGGTCAGGTCCTTGGTCACGGCCACGACGAGAAAGGCTTTCTCCCCGACGGCCGCTCCCAGGACGACGATTCCGGTGCCGAGCTTCTGCTTCATCCGGTCGGCGAGGTCGCGGGCTTCCGCGGGCTGAAGGCCTTCGATCCGCTGGACGATCACGGGCGTCCCTCGGATCGTCCGGACCTCCTCGGCGGGGCGCTCCGAGGCGCCCTGAACGAGCTTCTGCCGGAGGGCGCGGATCTCGTGGTCCTTGTCCCGAACCTGGTCCTTGATCTTTTCGATCTGTTCGGGCAGGTCCCGGCGCGACGTGTTGAGGGCCCGGGCCGCCTCCTGGAGGATCTCGTCGGTCTCCTGGACATAACTGAGCGCCTCGGCCCCGGTCAGGGCCTCGATCCGGCGCATTCCGGCGGCTATCCCGGCCTCCGAAATGATTTTGAACAGCCCGATCTCGCCGGTCGCCGGGGCATGGGCCCCGCCGCAGAGCTCGCGGCTGAAGTCCCCGACGCCCACGAGACGGACCGTCTCGCCGTACTTTTCCTCGAAAATGGCCATGGCTCCGTCCTGGATGCCCTGTTCGAGGGTCGTCTCTTTGATCAAGACGGAGATATTGGCCCGGATTTTCTCATTCACCAGGCGCTCGACCTTCCGGATCTCCTCCGGCCGGAGGGGCTGGAAGTGGGTGAAGTCGAAGCGGAGCCGTCCGGGAGTGACGAGGGAACCGGCCTGTTTGACGTGGCCTCCGAGGACGCTGCGGAGGGCGGCATGGAGAAGGTGGGTCGCGGTATGATTGTCCCGCGTCGCCTTCCGCCGCTCCTCGTCCACGGCGGCCTCGACCCGGTCCCCTTCACGGATCGTCCCCTGGGAGACAGTCAGCCGGTGGCTGGAGATCCCCGGGACAGGAGAATAGGTCTCCTCAACCGTGGCTTCCCCGGCCGGACCCAGGAGGCTTCCGGCGTCGCCGACCTGCCCCCCCGCTTCGGCATAGAAGGGCGTGACGTCGAGGACCGCTTCTCCGGTCTCGCCCTGCCCGATCGACGGAACGCGGTTGCCGTCGCGGAACAGGGCGATAATCCGGGCGCCCTCGACGCGGAGGAGATCATAGCCGACGAAACGGACCGCGGTGTCCCTGAGGTCCTCGAAGAGCTTCCGCTCTTTCGCCTGCGCTTCGCCGCCCTTCCAGGCGGAGCGGGCCCGGTCCTTCTGCTTCTCGAGCTCGGCGATGAAGCCGGCCTCGTCGACCGTCAGCCGTTCTTCCTGGGCCAGCTCGCGGGAAAGGTCGAGGGGGAAGCCGAACGTGTCATAGAGCTTGAAAGCCGCCTCGCCCGAAAGGGCCGTCCGGCCGGCGGCCTGGGCCTCGCTGACGTATTGATGGAAATACCGGATTCCGGAGTTCAACGTCTGGGCGAAGCGCTCCTCCTCCGAGCGGCAGACCTCGGTGATCAGCGGGAGTGCGGCGACGAGCTCGGGGTAGGCCCCGGCCATGAGGTCGCTGACCGCACCGACGAGCTTGAAGAGGAAGGGCTCCTCGAGCCCGAGGAGATTCCCGTGGCGGAAGGCCCGCCGGATGAGGCGCCTGAGGACATAGCCGCGGCCGTCGTTGGCGGGCATGATTCCGTCGCCGATCAGGAAGGCGGCCGCCCGGGCGTGGTCGGCGATGATCCGGAACGAGACATCGCTCTCGTCGCCGGAGGGAGTGTCCCGGCCGGAGAGCTCGGCGATCTCCCGGATAAGGGGCAGAAAGAGATCGGTTTCCCAGTTGCTCGAACGTCCCTGGAGGACGGCCGCCATTCGCTCGAGGCCCATCCCCGTGTCGATCGACGGCTTGGGCAGGGGACGCATCGTCCCCGACTCATCTTGCACATATTGCATGAAAACGAGGTTCCACAGCTCGACGAAACGATCGCTGCCGCTTTCGATCAGGCGCTTCGGATCGCCCGGCTCGATCGCGGGATCGATGTCGTAGTGGATTTCGGAGCAGGGCCCGCATGGCCCGGTCTCCCCCATGGCCCAGAAATTGTCTTTTTTCCCCAGCCGGAAGATCCGGGCCGGGGGGACGCCGGCCCGGCCGGTCCAGAGGTCGAAGGCTTCGTCGTCGTCCTCATAGATCGTCACGTACATCTTGTCCGGGGGGAGCTTGAACACGCCGGTCATGAGCTCCCAGGCGTAGGAGATCGCCTCGGCCTTAAAATAGTCGCCGAAGGAGAAATTGCCGAGCATCTCGAAGAAGGTGTGGTGCTTGCTGGTCCGCCCGACCTGCTCGAGGTCATTGTGCTTGCCGCTGACGCGCATGCATTTCTGGACCGTCGCCGCCCGGGTGTAGCTCCGCGTTTCGAGCCCGAGGAAGATGTTCTTGAACTGGTTCATCCCGGCGTTCGTGAAGAGGAGCGTCGGGTCGTCCTTGGGCAGGAGCGGCGACGAGGGAACGATCTTGTGCCCGCGCGCGGCGAAGAAATCGAGAAAGGTCCGGCGGATCGTCGGGGAATTCATCGCGTCTTCGGACCCGCCGGCCGCGCGGTCTGGCCGTTCCGATCGATGGCCTTCTCCATTTCCTCGAGGGCGATGTCGGCGGTCGATTGGACGCCCTGGACCCGCAGCTTGAAATTGTCCGGGCTGCTCGAGTGGCGGACGCCCTGTTCGAGCGAGATCAGGCCCTTCTTGTACAGATGATAGACGGACTGGTCGAACGTCTGCATTCCGTATTCCGAGACGCCCGCGGCGATCGCGTCGTGGATGGCGCCCGCCTTGTCCCGATCCCGGATGCACTCCTGGACGTAGGGGGTCACGATCATGACCTCGACGGCGGGCACCCGGCCCTTGGAGTCGGCCCGGGGAATGAGCCGCATCGAGACGATCGCCTTGAGGATGCTGGAGAGCTGCGTGCGGACCTGGCGCTGCTGGTGGGGGGAGAAGGCCCCGATGATCCGGTTGATCGACTCGGTCGCGTCCGTGGTATGGAGGGTGCTGAGGACAAGATGTCCCGTCTCCGCGGCCATGAGCGCCGTCTCCATCGTCTCCGCATCGCGCATCTCGCCGACCAGGATGATATCCGGGTCCTCGCGGAGGGCGCTCCTCAGCCCGCGGGCGAACGTGGAGACGTCCCAGCCGACTTCGCGCTGGTAGATCGTGCTCTTCTTGTCGCGGTGGAGGAATTCGATGGGGTCCTCGATGGTGATGATGTTCCGCCGGGTCGTCGTGTTGATGTGATCGACCATCGAGGCCAGGGTCGTCGATTTCCCGCTTCCCGTCGTCCCCGTGACCAGAACGAGACCGCGCTCAAAGGCGCAGATCTTCTCCAGGACAGTCGGCAGGTTCAGGTCGCGGATGGGCTTGACCTCGAAGGGGATGGTCCGGAGGGTCATGGCCAGCGTCCCTCGCTGATAGAAGATGCTTCCCCGAAACCGGCCGAATCCGGGAAGGCTGTAGGAAAGGTCGATGTCCAGGTCCTGGCGAAGCTTGCGCCGCCAGACGTCGTTCATCACCTGGTCGGCCAGGGCTTCGGTATCGCCGGCCGACAGGCGCGGGAGCTGCGGGATCGTCGTCAACTGCCCCTGAACCCGGAACTGGGGCGGCGCTCCGGCCTTGATATGGATGTCGGAAGCCTCGAGCTCGAGCGCGGCTTTCAAGATCAGGTCGATGTCCATGGCCGTCCTCCTCTGTCTTCGGACCGCTATCTTACCAGCATGCCGGGGGGCGAATCAAATGAGCGGAGAGCTCGAATCAGGCCGATTCCCCGCAATATGGGCAGGTCCGGCTTCGGGGCGGCAGCGGACGGCGGCAATTCCAGCAGGGGGCCGAAGACGAGCTGTCCCTGGCCCGGATGCGGCCGAGGATGTCCTCGATCTCGCTTGACAGGGCCTTTTCGCCGCGGATCGCGGACAGGGCCCGGATCACCTCCGCGGCACGCTGATAGCGGTCCTCGACCTTGGCCGCCAGGCAGGTCATGATGATCCCGTCGAGCTCTTTCGGGATGCGGGAATTCTTCAGCCTCGGCGGGGTGATCTTGCCTTCCTGGGCCTTCTCCAGGATCTTGAACGGATCGGGATCGAAGATGGGCGGGCGGCCGAGGATCATCTCATAAAGGATGCAGCCGATCGAATAGATGTCCGAGGCGAACGTGGCCTTGCCCTGGAATTGCTCCGGGGCCATGTAGGGAGGCGATCCGATCCGCGTCGTGGCGTAGGGGACGTTCTGCAGCCAGGCCGACGTCCCGAAGTCGGTGATCTTGATCGTCCCCTCCTCGGAGACGATGATGTTCGAGGGGCGGAGATCGCGGTGGATGATCTTGTTCTTGTGGGCGTGATCGACGCCGGCGCACAGCTGCTTGATGTAATCGATGGAGGTCTCGATCGAGAGGACGTGCTCCTTCTGCAGGATCCGCTCGAGCGTCCGCCCCTTGACGTATTCCATGACCATGAAAAAGGTCTTGTCGTCCTTGTCGGCGTTGATCATCCGGACGATGTTGGGATGATTGAGGGCCGCCTGGAGCCGGGGCTCCTTGAGCAGCTTGAACAGCTCTTGCGATTGCTTGTGGGGGACCTTGATGGCGACCCTGATGTCGAGCCAGGTGTCCTTGGCCAGGAAGACCGAGCCGAATCCGCCGCTCCCGAGCGACCGGATGATCTCGTATTTCCCGACTTTCTGACCTTGGAGGAACATGTCAGTCGTTCCAGAAGTGAACGGCCATCGCCGCGGCGCAGAGGGCCGCGGTTTCGGCCCGAAGGATCGTTCCCCCCAGACTGACCGCCCTGTATCCCGAAGCGAGGATTTCCTCCTCCTCCCGAGGATCCCAGCCCCCTTCGGGTCCGACGAGCAGGACCGCTTCGGCCGGCCGGACCGAGCCGGGCCCGGCGAGGATCTCGCGGAAAGGCGTCCCGCCACGCTCGGACAGGACGAGCTTCTCCCCGCGGCGGACGCCGGCCAGGAATCCGGCGAGACGGACCGGCTCGAAGATGCGCGGAAGATGCCCCGCGTGCGATTGCTTGGCCGCGGCGAGGGCGATCCTCGACCAGCGCTCGACCTGCTTTCCGCCGTCGGGTCCAGGCCTCACGACCGAGCGCCGGCTGAGGAGGGGCGCGATCGCGAACACCCCGAGCTCGGTCGCCTTTTGGACGACGGTTTCCATCCCTTTGGCTTTGAGGACGGCTTGCCCGAGAGTGAGGCGCGTGCCCGGAGACTCCGCGGCCTCAACGGACAGGATGATGAGATCGGTCGCGTCCGGCCCGATCTTCTCGATCCGGGCGGAGTACCGGCCGCCGCTCTCATCGAACAGGCGGACCTCATCGCCGGGACGGAGGCGCGCTACGCGGCTCAAATGATGGTGTTCCGCGCCCGAGACGCGGCCGCGTGCCCCAGCGATGTCCCGCTGGGCGATGAAGAAATGATCGGCCGTCAAGGCTTGTCCACCCGCGTTTTCGTGCGGCTCTTGACGACCTTCGATCTGGCGATGATTTCGAGGTCCTCGCCTCTCATCTCTCCAAGCTTGCGCCACGCGGCCTTTTCCTCCCGCGACAGGTCCTTGGGCGTCCGGACGGACACCTTGACGAACAGGTCCCCCAGCCGCCGGCTGTTTACGTCTTTGATCCCGCGGCCCTTCAACCGGAAGACCTCGCCGGACTGCGTGCCGGGAGGAATACGGAGCTTTTCAGTCCCGTCCAGGGTCGGGATCTCGGCCGTGATTCCGAGCGCGGCCTGGACGGCGCTGATCGTGATCTCGGCGACGAGATGGCTTCCTTCGCGGCCGAAAAATTCATGCGGCTTGATCTTGATCCCGACATACAGATCTCCGGGCCGCATCGTCCGGCCGCCGGCCTCCCCTCCTCCGGCGATCCGCAAACGCGTCCCATCCTCGAGGCCGGCGGGAACGCGGACGTGCAGGGAGCTGGTGTTCCGCCGAACGCCCGTTCCGCGGCACTCGTCGCAGGGGGACGTGACGAGATCGCCCTGGCCCCGGCATTGCGGACACGTCCGGGCCAGCGTGAAAAAGCCCTGCTGGGTCCGGACCTGGCCCCGCCCGCCGCAGGTCGGGCAGGCCGACGGACGCGTCCCGGGCCGGGATTTGCGTCCTTGACAGACTGGACAGACTTCGGACCGGTTGAGGGAGATCTCCTTGTCCACGCCGGCCGCGGCTTCCTCGAGGCTGATCTCGAGCTCGAGCGACAGGTCGCGGCCCCGCTCCGGCTCGCGGCGCTGGCGTCCGCCGAACACGTCTCCAAGGCCGAAGCTGAAACCGAAGAAATTCCCCAGGATGTCCTCGAAATCCTCGAAGATCGAGGAATTGAAGCCTCCGAAGCTTTCGCCCCGCAGGCCTTCGGGACCGAACCGGTCGTATGCCTCGCGCTTCTCCGGATCGGCCAGGACGCTGTAAGCTTCCGCCGCCTCCTTGAATCTTTCTTCGGCGGCGTAATCGTCCGGATTGCGGTCGGGATGGTGCTGGAGCGCCTTCTGGCGGTAGGCCTTCTTGATCTCTTCGGCCGAAGCGTCCCGCCCGACGCCCAGGACCTCGTAGGGATCGCGCTTAGCCACCGGCCGGTCCTCCCGGCCGATCCAGGGCCTTCGTTTTCCGGCTGATGTCCTCGAGCTCGCGCTTCGTCAGGCCCGAGGACGGCCGGACTTCGATCCCCTGTTCGAGCCCGGACTTGACGTCCCGGGCCCTGACCTGGACCAGGCCGTCGGAGTCGATCTCGAAGGTGATGTCGATCTGGGGAATGCCCGCGGGCCCGGGGGCGATGCCGGTCAGGTCGAGGACGGCGAGAGAGGCGTTCAGCGAGGCCCGGTTCTCCTCGCCCTGGAGAACGTGGACGCGGACCTGGCGCTGATTATTCTCGACGGTTGTGAAGGCCCGGGTCTTTTTCGTGGGGATGGTCGTGTTCTTCTCGATGAGCTTCTCGTACCCGTCGCCTTCGATTTCGATGCCGAGGGACATCGACGTCACGTCCAGGAGGAGGACGAGATCGTCCGCGTCGCCCTGGAGGATGCCGGACTGGACGGCCGCGCCGACGGCGACGGCCTGATCGGGATCGACCGAATCATCGATCTTCTTCCCGAAGAATTCGGCCATCCGGCGGCGCAGGAGCGGCATGCGCGTCTGACCGCCGACAAGGAGAACGTGTTCGATCCGGTCCGGGGCGAGGCCGCGCTCGTCGAGGGTCCGGCGGATGACGGGGACCATTTTCTCGACGAGATCGGAGGTCAAGCCCTCCAGGGCCGCCCGGCTCAGGCTCGTCTGGATATGGCGCGCCTCCTCTCCGGCGAAAAGGAACGGGAGATGGATGTCCGCTTGGCTCGTGAATGACAGCTCGCATTTGGCCCGCTCCGCGGCTTCTTTGAGACGCATCCGGGCGGAGGCGTCCGCGGGGATCCTCTCCCGTTCTTCGGGAGGCAAGGTGCCGACGAGCCAGTCCATGATCCGGGCGTCGAAATCCTCCCCTCCGAGGTCGGTGTCGCCGTTCGTGGCCAGGACCTCGAACACGCCGCCGGCGATGTCGAGGATCGTGACGTCGAACGTCCCGCCCCCGAGATCGATGACCGCGATCTTCCCCGTTTTGTTCTTGTGCAATCCGAAGGCGAGGCTGGCCGCGGTCGGCTCGTTGATGACCCGGATGACCTCGAGGCCGGCGATCTGGGCGGCGTCCTTGGTCGCCTGTCGCTGCGCGTCCCCGAAATGGGCCGGAACCGTGATGACGGCCTCCTTGACCGGGCCGCCGAGATAGGACTCGGCGCATTTCTTCAGGTAAGCCAGGACGTGGGCCGAGACCTCCTGGGGAGTGATCTTCCTGCCGTCGATCTCGACGAGGATGTCGCCGTTTGGCGCTTCGGCCAGCTTGAACGGCAGCCTGCGGGCCATCGCCTGGACGTCGGGCGAGGCGAATTTCCGGCCGATCAGCCGCTTGACGGCGAAGACCGTTCCGCGCGGATTGACCACGGCCTGGCGCTGGGCCGCCGGCCCGGCGAGGACTTCGCCCGAGGCGGCGAAGCCGACCACGGACGGGGTCGTCAGGCCTCCTTCGAGGTTCGGGATGACGTGCGGCTTCCCTCCGGAGAGAAGGGCCAGGCACGAGTTCGTCGTCCCGAGATCGATGCCGATGATCGGGGACATGTCAGCTCTGGACCGGGACGAGGACCTTGACCAGGGCCGGACGGAGAAGCCGGTCGTTCAGCCGGAAGCCTTTCTGCAAGACCTCGCCGACGATGGGATCCGCGACGTCCTTCGATTCCACGCTCACGACGGCGGAATGGACCGTCGGGTCGAACGGCTTTCCTTCGGCCTCGATCTCGGTCACGCCCCGCCTGCGGAGGAGCTCGGTGAGCTGCTTGGCGATGAGGGCGATCCCCTCGGCCGCCGAGGGATTTTCCGATCCAGCCAGGCTCTTGAGAGCCCTCTCGAAGTTGTCCTGGACGCCCAGCAGCTCCCTGAGCAGGTCGGCCAGGGCGAATTGAAGGAAATCGCTCTTCTCGCGGTCGAGCCGCTTGCGGAGGTTCTCCATCTCGGCGGCGAGCCGCAGATATTTGTCCTTGAGCTCGTGGGCCTCCTTCTTGAGCTCCTTGATCTCGTGGTCTTTTCTTTTGAGCTTGGCTTTCAGCGGATGATTTTCGTCGTGGTCGCGCCGGCCCTCGGCCCCGGCCTCCCCGGAGGCTTTCCCTTCGGGAGCGGGGGGGAGAGCCTCTTCCTGTCGTCCCGACGGGCCGGACGGCGGCGTCACGGCCTGTCCGGGCTCTGCGGGGGCCGATCCTCCAGCCGCGGCACTCTCTTCGTCATTCGTTTTTTTGCGATGGTCCTGATCCATGGGGCATCGTCCTTCAAGAGGGATTCTGGCGGATCGTCCGGCTCAGCTTCTTGGCCACGTCATCGACGAGGGGAATGATCTTCTTGTACGGCAGCCTTTTCGGCCCGATGATGCCGACCGAGCCGAAGACCTGGTGCTCATCGCCGTAGTGGGAGAGAACGAGGGCGCAATCGGAGATCTGCGGCAGGTTCGCCTCCGAACCGATGAGGACCTTGACCCGGTCGAGGGAGATGAAATCCGAAAGGAGCTTGGCCAGGTTGGATTTCTCCTCGAGGTTCTGGAAAAGCGAGCGGAGCTTGTCCAGGTCGAAGGCGTCGAACTTGCCGATGAGCCTGGCGGCGCCCTGGAGGATGATCGAACTCTCCCGCTCTTCCTGGGACAGGGAGTCCTTGAGGAGGGTCATCAGCTTGTTGAACGCCTGCTCGAACTTGAACTTGAACCCCGGGAGCTCGCTCCGCAGGTAATCGCGGACCGCCTGGAGGTTCCGGCCGCGGAAATTGGCGTTGATGTAGTGGGAGGCCCGGTCGAGCTCGGCCTGGTCGAAGTCGATCTCGGTCTCGACGATTTCGGTCAGGACCAGGTTGAAAGAGGTCACCAGGATGACCATGACCTTGTTTTCGGCGATGCGGATGAACCGGACGTGATGGAAGTGGATCCGGGACAACCGGGGCGTGAGGACGAAGCCGAGGCTGTCGGATTGGTCGGCCAGGAGGCGGGACGCCTCGGTGAGGAGCGTGTTGAGGTCGCCTTTCCGGATGGACAGGTTCGGAATGAGGGCGCCGATCCGATCGAGGGTGAGAGGCTCGGCATCGAGGAGACGATTGACATAAAAGCGCAGGCCTTTGTCGGTCGGAACCCGGCCCGAAGAAGCGTGCGGCTGGGACAGGTATCCCTGTTCTTCCAGCTTGGCCAAGATGTTGCGGATGGTCGCAGGCGAGTCCGAGACCACGCGCTTCTGGGATAGAAGTCCGGAGCTGATCGGCCGTCCCGCCTTGAGATACGCCTCCACGATGGCGCCGAGAACGGTCCGGTCCTTTTCGCGCAACTCCGTATTTTTCATCGTGTTTCGCGACCCATTATAGCCGCATTCGCCGATTTCACAAAACGGTCGGGCACCGCTCCCGCCCCGCGCCGGCGCTTTGGGCGCGGCGGATCCGACAGCGGACCGCAGCGGTCGTCAAGCGCTCTGCCGAACCTCGGTGAAGGCGATCCCGGCGGCTTTGATCTCCTCGAGGATCGGAATATAGAGCTCTCGCTCGACGGGGATCCGGACGCCGGTCAAGCCGACTTTGCCCTCCAGGACGAGCCGGGTCGCCGCCGCGGCGGGATAGGCCACGGTGCGGGCCATGGCCGATTCGCCCCCGGGGATGCCGTAGTCGACGAGCGTTGAGGTGATCCTCTCGCGCTTTCCGTCCCGGCTTTCGACCAGGAAATCGTGGCGGAGGATGACCATGTCGCGTTCTTTTGCCGTGTAGCGGAGCTTATTCAACATGAGCGTCTCGAGGACGTCGATCGCCGCCGCCATCTCGAGGCCAAGTTGCTCTTCGCCGAACAACCCGAGCCAGTCGAGGCGGTCGAGGACCCGAGGCTCGAGCTTGAACCGGTCCCGGATGGCCTTCTTGGCGTTCCAATCGGCGGGCATGCCGAGGAAGCCCCGGATGAACTTGAGGCTGGTCATCCCGGCCAGGTTCTTCTCGCTGTCGTCGAGAAGCCCGATCTCGGCGATCTTCTTCAGAGTCTCGCACCAGCCCGGATAACGGAGCGTGCCCCGGAGCATGGTCCGGGTCTCGGGAATGCCATAGAGATCGATATAAGGAATGGAATTCCGGTTGGGGTAGGCCTCGAATTCGCCCAGGCCCTCGATGGAGACCATCGAGCAGTTCTCGAACAAATCGTCGCCCGGAACGAAGACCTCCTTCCCGTCCTTGAGGTAGCGGGCCGCGTTCTTCCCGGCCAGCAGCACCCCGCGCGGGCTCCAGGAAAACTTGTAACCGAACGGGTTCGTGTTGGAATCGGGCGCCGGAAGCCCTCCGCAATAGGAGACGAAGCCCAGGACGCGCCCTCCCCCGCCGTGGACCTGGTCGATGATCCGCATCGCCTCCATATGATCGATCCCGGGATCCAGGCCGACTTCGTTGATGAGAACGACCCCGGCTTGTTTCGCTTCGGCGTCGAGCTCACGCATGGCCTCTCCGGCGTAAGACGCCGTGACCAGGTGTTTCCCCCGGGCAATGCACAGCCGGGCGATGGCCGGATGGAATTCGTAAGGAACGAGGCTGACGATGACATCGGCACCGGCGATCTCGCGGCTGAGCTGGGTTTCGTCGGCCAGATCGAGGCCGAACGCTTCTCCGGACGGATGCTTCCCCACGAGGGCCTTGGCCTTCGCGGGTTCGAGATCGGCGACCCGGACCGAGGTGCCTTTCCTGTTCAGGAAATAGCGGACGAGCGGACCGGCGACGAAACCGGCCCCGAGAACGAGAATCTTATCCATCGGACGACTCCTGACGAAAGCGTTCAGACGAACGCCTGCATATAGCGATAGGAGGGCGGAAATTCGCCCTTGAAGAGGACGATCGCCCGCTTGATGGGCTCGGGCAGATCGCAGGCCTCGAACGTCCCGCCGAAATCGGCCGCGCCGAGGGCGGGCAGGAACGGCTTGAGGGTTTGACTGAAAAAGACCGAAGATTCGAGCGGCATCTCCGCCGGCAGGTTGTCCACGGCCATGACCACCGGTCCGTTTCCCTCGAAGCCCGGGACGGCCGTGTTAGAAACGGGATCGTAGACATAGACCGGCTGGTCCTGGTCCGTGGCCCGGACGGTGCTCTCCATGGCTCCGTCGATGTCGCAGGAGATGTCGCCGATGACCCGAAGGCGGGGGCGGACGGGGGCGCCGTACAGCCAGCGGAGAAACCCTTTGCTCACGAAGCGCGGATAACGCTTCGTCCAGAAGATCCCATTGACCACGACGGTCAGGGCCGGCACAAATTCTTCGAAGACCGGCTCGTAGCCCTCCGGACGGGCGTAGTAATCCTGAAGGTCGAAGGCCCGGGACGGATCCCGGGGACGGACGAGGTGCGGCTCGAAAAAGATCGATTTGTAGACCCGATAGGGCGAAAACTCGCCCCGGCCGACGAAGGCCTGAAATTCCTCTGGCTCGACCTCGTCGCTCGGAAGGAGGTCCAGCATTTCCTGGGCGCCCTGGGAGACATGGCCATAGCCCGTGAATCCGACGATGAGCGGGACGAGCTCCGCGGGCAAGCCGTCCCGGCGGATGCCCGCCCCGATTTCGGCCAGGACTTCCTTGGCCTCGACCAGGTTCCGGTAATGATGCATGGGCTCGAGCGGCTCGAACGGATTGGCGATGCCTTCGCGCCGCAGCCGCTGGCCGAGCGCCCAGAGCGTATCGACCATGCCCGCCTCGCCGGCCTGGCGGCCGAAGAACACGAGCCTCCGGTCACGCTCGTCGACGATGCGCTCATAATCGATCAGCGTGCTCTTGAGCTCGATCATCCGCCGGAGCATGGGCATGTTGGCCGCTTGGCCCTTGATCGTATGGGAAAAAAAGATATAGGCCTTGCCGGGCGCGAACATCTCCGCGGGGATCTCCTTGACGGCCATGATCACCTGGCACGGCCCCAGGTCCTCCTGGATCTTGGCTCCCTCGAGCCGGAAATCGTCGTCGGCGAACACCCGGATCGGAGACGGCTGGACGATGAATCGCATGCCGCAGTCCTTCTTCAGTTCGCGGACGTGGCTCGGGATGAGCGGAACGCGGCGCTCCCAGCGGCTTTTGTCTTCGCGGCGGATGCCGATGATGTTGTTCATGAAGCCGTCTCGCTTGTCAGGAAGATGAGAAAAAGAGGGAGAGAAAAATAAGAAGATAGTATGCCACAAACGGACGGCGGGGTCAACGAACCCGGGGCGGTGACTATGATATAATGCGTTTCCATGTTGACCTTTTTCAACACCTTGAGCGGCGAACGGGAGGAGTTCCAGCCCCTCGAGCCGGGCCTCGTGAAGCTCTACACCTGCGGTCCGACGGTCTACGATTTCGCCCATATCGGCAACCACCGGGCCTATGTCTTCGAGGACCTTCTGAAGCGCACCCTCGTTTTTTCGGGCTACCGGGTCACTCATGTCATGAACATCACCGACGTGGATGACAAGACGATCAAGGGGGCGAACGCCGCGGGGACGAGCCTGGGCGCCTATACCGAGCGCTTCATCCGCGCCTTTTACGAGGACCTCAAGACGCTCCGGATCCTGCCCGCCGATCATTATCCCCGGGCGACGGAGCACATCCCCGGCATGGTCGGGCTGATCCGCATCCTTCTCGAGAAGGGCGTCGCCTACCGCAAGGATGGCTCGATCTATTTCCGGGTCGCCGCCTTCCCCGCCTACGGCCGGCTGTCGAAGATCGATCCGGCTGAGCTCCGCACCACGGGCCGGATCGCCGGCCGGATCGAGTCGGACGAATACGAGAAAGAGGGCGTCCGGGATTTCGCCCTGTGGAAAGCCCCCAAGGAAGGCGAGCCGGTTTGGCAGACCGAGATCGGGCCGGGCCGTCCGGGCTGGCACATCGAGTGCTCGGCCATGAGCTCCCACTATCTCGGTCCGACCTTCGATATTCATTGCGGCGGCGTGGACAACATCTTCCCCCACCACGAGAACGAGATCGCCCAGTCCGAGGCCGCGACGGGGAAGCCGTTCGTCCGGTATTGGCTCCACTGCCACCATCTCGTCGTGGACGGCGAGAAGATGGCCAAATCGAAGGGGAACGTCTACACGCTCCGCGACCTCGCCACGCGCGGGGCCGACCCGGCCGCTCTCCGCTTCCTCCTCCTCTCGACTCACTACCGGAAGGTCCTCAATTTTACCTTCGAGGCCCTCGACCAGGCCGCTTCGGCCCTGGGGCGGATTCGCGACTTCCTCTACGAGCTCGAAAACGGCCGATTCCCCGCCGGCGGGACCGCTGACCTTTCCGCTTTCGCAGCGGACTGCCGGACCCGGTTCGCCGAGGGGCTGGCCGACGACCTGAACATCTCGACCGCCCTGACGGCGCTCTTCGAGTTCATCAAAAAGGCCAACCTGCTGATCAAGGCCGGAAATTTTCGGGCCGATGACGCAAAGCAGGCCTCGGCGCTCGTCTATTCATTGGACGACGTCCTGGCCGTCCTCCCGCCGCGCGGCACGCAGGCGCTCCCGGAGGAGCTCCTGGCCAAAGTCCGGGCCCGGGAAGAAGCGCGCCGAAGCCGGGATTTCCGGAAGGCCGACGAGCTCCGCCAAGAGCTCCTGAACGCCGGCGTCGTCCTCGAGGACACGAAGGACGGCGTGCGGTGGAAGTTCGTCAAACCGATCGGCTAGATCTCGGCCGGCGCGGCGAGGATGCCGCCGTCCGCCAACTCGAGAAACAACGCTGGAAGATCCTTGACCGGGGCGTTCGTCTGCTCCGGGGCGAGATCGATATCGTCGCCCGGGACGGTCCGACGATCGTCTTCGTCGAGGTCAAGACGCGGCGAGGATTCGGCTTCGGCCCGCCGGCGGCCGCCGTCACCGCGGCGAAGCGGCGCCAGATCCGCCGGATCGCCCAGTTTTATCTCGTCCGGCACGGACTCGGCACGGACTTCTGCCGCTTCGATGTCATTTCCGTCCATGCGGGCGAGGACGGTTCCCTCCGCCTCGAGCACGTGAAGAACGCTTTTTAACGGATTCCTCATCCGCCGCGGGGAACTCGACGCGAAGAACCCTTGACCGGTCGGGACATGTATGTTTAAGGGCGGCGATCGTATATCCAAGGACGGGAGGACGCGTCCGCGCGGCGATCTCGGCCAGGGGGACGAGGACAAAATTCCGGTCCGCCAGTCGGGGATGAGGGACGGTCAGGAGCGCCGTCCGCAGGACGGTTTTTCCGGCGAGCAGGATGTCGATGTCGATCCGGCGCGGACCGTTCCGGGGTCCTGGCTCGCGCTTCATCTTCCGCTCGATCCCCTTGAGGGTCGCGAGCAGCTTCAAAGGCGCGAGGGAGGATTCGATCTCGATCACCTGGTTCAGAAACCAAGGCTGATTCTTCAGGCCGACGGGTTCGGTCAGATAGAGGGACGAGGATTTCCGGATCTCCCCCGCTCCGCGCCCGATCCGGGCCCGCGCCCGGGCGAGCTGGCGGACGGGATCGTCCAGGTTGCTCCCCAATCCGAGATGGTAGATCATCGGCGCTCCGCGTCCATTCTAAGGGCGGGGGCCGAGCGCGTCAAACACCCCGGGAGACTTGCGTGCGCTTGACATTGCCGTCCGTCTCCTCAAGAATAGGTCCTTCGTTTTCCTCAGGATCCCAAGGAGAAGGCCATGACCGCGCAATCATCCGAAGATCGGAGCAAGCGTGTCGAGGAGCTCTCGAGCCTGATCGGCAACACTCCCCTGCTCGCCGTCGATTTCATGTTCCGGGGGACGAAACGGACGATCTACGCCAAGGCCGAAAACCTGAACATGACGGGGAGCATCAAGGACCGCATGGCCCTTCATATCCTCCGCAAGGCATACGAGCGCGGAACGCTCGCGCCGGGCGGGTTGATCGTCGAGGCCACGAGCGGGAACACCGGGATCTCCTTCTCGGCCGTGGGTCGGGCCCTGGGCCACCCCGTCACCATCTTCATGCCGAACTGGATGAGCTCGGAGCGGATCAACCTCATCCGCAGCCTCGGGGCGACCATCAATCTCGTCAGTCCCGAAGAGGGAGGCTTTTTGGGCAGCATCAAGATGTCCGAAGAGCTCGCCGCGAAGGTCCCGGGGGCGTTCCTTCCGCGCCAGTTCGCCAACGAGGACAACGTCGAGGCCCATGAGCTCACGACCGGTCCGGAGATCTGGTGGCAGCTCAATTTTCACGGCCTCCGCCCCGATGCCTTCATCGCCGGGGTCGGCACGGGCGGGACGGTCATGGGGACGGGCCGATTTCTCCGCAAAAAGAACCCGAACGTCCGGCTCTACCCGCTCGAGCCCTCCAACTCCCCGACGATGTCGACCGGGCACAAGGTCGGCAAGCACCGCATCCAGGGCATCTCGGACGAATTCATCCCCCCGATCGTCAAGCTGGACCGGCTCGACCACGTCGTGGCCGTCGACGACGGCGACTCGATCCTCATGGCCCAGCAGCTCGCCTCGAAGCTCGGAATCGCCGTGGGGATCTCCTCGGGGGCGAACTTCATCGGCGCTTTGATGGTCCAGGAGGAGCTCGACTCGTCCGCCGTCGTCGCCACCGTCTTCTCCGACGACAACAAGAAATATCTGAGCACCGACCTCATGAAAGAGGAGCGGGTGAAGCCGGGATTCCTGTCCCCCGAGGTCGAGCTCCTGGCCTTCCGGAGCTTCAAGCGGACATGCGAGACATGCTGCCGACCCGAGGAATGCGAGAGCCGACCCCTGGAGATCGCCTCCCTTCCTCCCTGCCCCCGGCGGGAATGCGCTCTATAGCCCGCGACCGGGCATCGCCGGCGATTCATTTCTTTTTCAAACAGCCACCCCGGGGATCGTAAGGGTGAAGGTCGTCCCGCGCCCGGCCGCGCTTTCGATCGATACCCGGCCGCCGTGGCGCTCGGCGATGTGCTTGACAATCGAGAGCCCGAGCCCCGTCCCTCCGGATTTCCGGGATCGCGACTTGTCCACAACGTAGAACCGCTCGAAGATCCGCTCCAGATGCTCGGCCGGGATCCCGATGCCGGTATCGCTGACGGCGATCCGGAGCTCGCCGCCGACCGTGTCGAGCCGGATATCCACCCGGCCCTTGTCCGTATATTTGACGGCGTTGTCGATCAGGTTGACGAGGGCCTGTTCGAGAAGGTCCGGATCGGCGCAAACGGCGGGGAGGTTCGGCGGAGCGGAAACGGCTGCGAGAAGCCCCTTCTCCCCCAGCCTCGCCGAGAACTCGGCCAGGACGGTCTCGGCCAGCGCCCGGACGTCGACCTCGCGGGTTTCCAGGGGAACATTTCTGTCCTCGAGCGCGGAGAGCTTCAGGAGGTCCTCGACGATGTTCAGCAGCCGTCCGACCTGGCGCTTGAGGATCTCGATCACCGCCCGGCTCTCCTCGCCGGCCCCGTCCTCAAGGGCTTCAACAGCACCTTGAATGGCCGCCAGCGGCGTTCGCAGCTCATGAGAGGCGTTGACGACGAAATCCCTTCTGACTTGCTCGGCCCGCCGGATCGCCGTGATATCGGATAAGCTCAGGAGGATGCCCTTCTCCTCTTTCATCGCCGCCCCGGTGCAGAAATAAGTCTTTTCCCCGAGCTCGATCTCACCCGTCACAGGTTCCGCGGAGGTCAGGGTCCGGCCGACGAAATCCTGGATCCGGGGTTTCCGGATGACCTCCCAGACGAATCTGCCTTCGGGGCGCGCTTCGCCGAACATATTTTTAAAGACCTCGTTGACGAGGACGATCCGGCCGTCGCGATCGGCCACGACGAGCCCTTCCCGCAGGGACGAGACGATGCTGTCAAGCTCGTCCGTGCGGATCGAGACCTGGGAAAAGAGCTCCTGGATCCTCTTGGACATGGCGTTAAAGGCGTCGCCCAGGTCCCGGAATTCGTCCCGATGTCCGAGAACGACGCGGGTCTCGAATCGGCCTTCGGCCATGGCCCGGGCCCCGACGGTCAGCCGTCCGATGGGACGGGCGATCCGCAGGGACAAGACGAAGGCCAGGAGGAGGGAAGCGAGCGCCCCGATCAGGACGATCCGGACGATCGTCATACGCAGCCCGGCGAGAAGGACATCGATCGTTTTCAGGAAATAGCTGAGGCGCAGGACCCCGATCGTCCGGCCCGAGCTCTCAATGGGAAGGCCGATATAAAGCATGTTCTGCTCGACGGTATAGCTGAACCGCCGCGATCGCCCGATCTTCCCTTCCAGAGCTTCGATCACTTCCGGGCGATAGCGATGATTCTCCATCGTGGCCGGATCGGCGTCGGAATCGGCGAGGACCTTCCCTTCGGGATCGACGACCGTGATCCGCGCTTGGATCTCTTTTCCCCTGGTCTTGACGAACGCGTCTAAATCGGCCGTCGCCCCGCTCTCGAGCCGGGATCGGATGCCGATGTTGAGAACACGGCCGAGGCTTTCAAGCTCGCCCGCTAACGTGTCCTCGTAGTGGGCCCGGATCCGGGCGAAGGAAAAGACCAGGAAGAGGGTGCTGAGGGCCAGGATGATCAGGACATAGCCTCCCAAAAGCTTCAGGAAAAGCGATTTTCTCATGGTTCGACCTTGTACCCCGCTCCCCGGATGTTCTTGACCAGCCGGGCGGCCGGCCCCAGTTTTTCGCGCAGGTTCTTGATGTGGACGTCCACGGTCCGGTCCAGGACGATCTTGTCATGGCCCCACAAATGGTCCAGGATCTCGTCCCGGCTGAAGACCCGGCCCGGGCGGCCGGCCAGGACGAGGAGGATCTTGAACTCGGTGGATGTCAGGTCCACCCGGCGGCCCCCCACGAGGACCTCATGCCGCTCCGGATCGATGACCAGCCCTTCCCCGACTCCGATCGCGGCAGACTCCGGAATGTCTTTGGACCGCCGAAGAACGGCCCGGATCCGGGCGACGAGCTCCCGGAGCGAGAAAGGCTTGGTGATGTAATCGTCGGCCCCCATCTCCAACCCGAGAACCTTGTCCGATTCATCGCCCTTGGCCGTGGTCATGATGACGGGAACCGCCCGCGTCTCGGGCTTCGATTTCAGGAAACGGCAGAGATCGACGCCGTTCGCATCGGGCAGCATGAGGTCGAGAAGGACGAGATCGGGAACGTGCTTCTCCGTCCAGCGCAGGAAGGATCGTCCTGTCGAGAACCGTTCGACCGAAAAGCCGTTTTTTTTGAGCGAGGCGGCTATGAGCTCGGCGATGTCGTCTTCGTCCTCGACCAGGGCGATCCGCGGTCGAACGAGCGGCTTTTCGGCTTCGGTCATCTTGGCCCAGTCATTATATGCCGAGGCGCGGGAAGCCGTCCATTCCCGGCCCCCCCTTTTCAGGATCCGACCCGCGACGGGCCTCCGATGCTTTCCGCCTTCCTTCGGCCGTGCTTGATGATCCGGCCTTCCTTCATATAGATCACGTGCTCGCCGACATTCGTGGCGTGGTCGGCGATCCGTTCGAGACTCCGGGCGATCAGGATCAGGTCCATGGCCCGGGGGATCGTTTCCGGATCGGCCATCGTGTAGGTCAGCAGCTCCCGAAAGACCTGATCGTTCAGGTGGTCCACGCCGTCATCGCGCTCGCAGACGCTCCGGGCCAGATCGGCCTCCCCCCGGACGAACGCGGCGATCGCGTCCTTGACCATCGATTCCGCGAGGCGGGCCATCTCCGGGATGTCGATCAGAGGCTTGAGGAGGGGCTGGCGGATCAGGTCGAGAGAGCGCTCGGCGATGTTCACGGCCTGGTCCCCCATCCGCTCGAGGTCGCTGCAGATGCGCATGGCCGAGGTGATGAAGCGGAGGTCCCCGGCGACGGGTTGGTGGAGGGCGAGCAACCGCATGGCCAGGGCGTCGATCTCGATGTCATAGAGATTGACGGCTTTTTCGCGCTCGATCACCTCCCGGGCCCTGTCCTCACGGCGCTCCTTAAGACTCGCGACGGCATCCGTGATCGCCTCCTCGACCAACCCGGCCATCTCGAGAAGCAGCTTTTTCAGGGAAATCAACTCGTCATCAAACGGGCGTTCCATGGGCTTCCTCCTTCCGCGCCGCTCATCCGAAGCGGCCGGTGATGTAGTCCTCAGTCGTCTTGCTGGCCGGAGTGGTGAAGATCTTCTCCGTCGGTCCGAACTCGACGAGCTCGCCGAGCATCAGAAACGCGGTGAAGTCCGATACCCGCGCGGCCTGTTGCATATTGTGGGTCACGATGACGACGGTATACCTCTGCTTGAGCTTATGGATGAGGTCTTCGATCTTAGCCGTGGCGATGGGATCGATGGCCGAGCAAGGCTCGTCGAAGAGGATGACCTCGGGCTCGACGGCCAGGGCCCGGGCGATGCACAGCCTCTGCTGTTGGCCGCCGGACAGGGTAAAGGCGTTGTCGTCGAGCCTGTCCTTGACCTCGTCCCAAAGGGCCGCCTCTCGAAGCGTCCGCTCGACGACCTCTTCGACCCTGGCTTTGGACTGATGGCCGTTGATGCGGAGCCCATAGGCGACGTTGTCGAAGATGGATTTGGGAAACGGATTCGGCTTCTGGAAAACCATCCCGATCCGGCGCCGGAAGTCCACGACGTCGACCCCTGGGTCCCGAATGTTCTTCCCGTCAAGGAGGATCGTCCCTTCGACGCGCGTCCCGGGGACGACGTCGTTCATCCGATTGAGCGTCCGGATGAACGTGGACTTGCCGCATCCTGACGGTCCGATGATGGCCGTGACCCGGTTGGCGGCGCAGGCGATGTCGATGGCTTTGAGCGCGGGCTTCGACTCGTAATAGAAGTTCAGTCCCCGCGTTTCCATCTTGGGGTTGGCGGCGGTCATTTCAGGCTCTCCTTTTACGGCGGAAACGGGTGCGGATGACGGCGACGACGGAGTTCATGCCCAGGACAAGGATGAGCAGGACGAGGGCCGTGCCGTAGGCGAGCGGCCGGGCCTTCGCCAGATCGTGGTGCTGCGTGGCCATGATGTAAAGGTGGTAAGGCAGGGCCATGAACTGGTCCTTGATCGAGTGCGGCAGGAACGGCAGGGAGAACGCCGCTCCGGTGAACATGATCGGCGCCGTTTCCCCCGCCGCACGGGCCAGGCCGAGGACGGTTCCGGTCAGCATCCCCGGAAGCGCGTACGGCAGGACGTTCGTCCGGATGGCCTGCCATTTGGTCGCCCCGAGAGCCAGGGAGCCCTCGCGGTAGGAATTGGGGATCGTCTTGAGGGCTTCCTCGCTGGCCGTGACCGTCCAGGGCAGCGTCATCAGCCCGAGGGTCAGGCCGGCCGAGAGGATGGACGTCCCGAACTTCATGAGGTTGACGAAGAGGATGACCCCGAAGAGGCCGTAGACGATCGAAGGGACGCCGGAGAGGTTCCGGATGGCCAGGCGGATGATCCGGGTCAGCCCCGCCTGCTTGGCGTACTCGTTGAGATAAATGGCCGTGAACATGCCCATCGGGATGGCCAAAAGGGCCGTGACGATCGTGACGAGGATCGTTCCGAGGATGGCCGGCAGGATCCCGCCCTCGGTCATGCCCCGGCGGGGCAGCTGGGAGATGAACGCCCAGGTCAGCTGCCCCCCGCCCTTGCGGATGATGTCCCAAAGGAAAATGACCAGGACGGCCAGGACGAGAAGAAGGGCCAGCCTCAAGAGGGAGAAACCCAGGAACTCGGCGGCGGCTTTGCGTTTCATCGTTCGCGCTCCTGGTATTTGCGGAGGACGATATCGGCGATCATATTGACGGCGAAGGTCATGACGAAGAGAACGAGTCCGATGGCGAACAGGGCGTAATAATGGGTCGTGAAATAGGGAACCTCGCCGAGCTCGACGGCAACGTTCGCGGTCAGGGTCCGGACGGAGTCGAGGAGGCCGTGGGGAAAGGCGCGGGCGTTGCCCGTGGCCATGAGGACGGTCATGGTTTCGCCGATGGCCCGGCCCATGCCGAGCATGACGGCAGCGATGATGCCCGACAACGCGGCGGGAAGCTTGACCCGAACGAGCGTCTGCCAGCGGGAGCCGCCGAGAGCGAGCGAAGCCTCGCTGTATGCGCCGGGAACGGCATTGAGCGAGTCCTCGGAGATGCTGATGATCGTCGGCAGGGCCATGATGGCCAGGAGGATGCTGCCGTTGAGGGCGTTCAGGCCGTTGGTCTTTCCCGTCAGCTTGGCCAGGGCCGGACCGAGGAGGACGATGCCGAGGAAACCGATGACGACCGAGGGGATGGCCGCCAGGATCTCGACGATCGGCTTGATGATCTCCCGGGCCCTCCAGTGGGCGACATCGGAAAGGTATCCCGCGACGCCGAGCCCGACAGGCACGGCGATGAGCATGGCCCCGCCGGTCACGAGGAGGGTACTGACGATCTGGGTGAGGATCCCGTAAACGGGCTTGGTCGGAGAGGTCGGATCCCAGAGGAGGGTCGTCAGGAACTCCTTGAGCTTGATCTCCCGGAAGGCCGGCACGGCCGAGGTGAGGAGGAGGACGAAGATCCCGGCCAGGATCAGGACGGAGACGATCCCGTTCAAGAAAAAAAACGCGCGGATCGCCGCCTCGCGTCGACGTCTCATCCGGGCGGAATCGTTCATCGCCGCGGCCTCACTTCAAATTTTTCTCGTTCTGGGCGGCGTGGACGGGGCTGATGGGGAAAAAGCCTTCGCGCTCGACGATCTTCTGACCCTCGGGACCAGTTTCCCAGGCGATGAAAGCGGCAACGTCGGGCCGGGGCTTGCCGTTCGTAGCCTGATAGAGGGGCCGGGAGATCGGATATTTGCCCGAGTCGATGTTCCCCCGCTCGAGGGGCGAAAAGGCCTCGGACTTGGCGTCCTTGCTGATGTTCAAGACCTTGAGCCCCTTCATGGGTTTCCCGGTCGCCTGATCCACGACATAGCCTACGCCGACATATCCGATCGCGTTTTCATCGTTCAGGACGCCGTCGATGATCTGGGCGTTGCCGTTCATCTCCTTCATGTCCGTCGAGTAAGGCTTGTTGCCCATGACGTGCTCCTGGAGGAATGAATACGTCCCGGAGTTGGACTGGCGGCCGTAGAGAGAGATGGGCTTATCCGGTCCGCCGACGGTCTTCCAGTTCTTGATCTCGCCGCGGTAGATCGCCCCGACGGCGGGCATGGGAAGCCGGCCCAGGGGATTTTTTTCGTTGACGATGATACTCAGGCCGTCCACGGCAATGACGAAGAGCCGGACTTTGACGCCCTTTTCCCAGGCGAGGTCGTATTCTTTCTGTTTCCAATCGCGCGAGGTGTTGCAGATATCGGTCGTTCCGTTGATGAGGGCCGTGATCCCCGTCCCCGATCCCCCGCCGAGGACGGCGATGGGCGTCTTGGGGTTCTTGGCCATGTATTCCTCGGACAGGATCTGGACAAGGTTGACCAGGGTGTCCGAGCCCTTGACCTGGATCATTTTGCTCCGGCCCTGCTGCGAGCCGAGCAGGAGCGGAGTGCCGAGCGCAACCAGCAGGAGCTGGATGCCGGCCATGATCTTCCCGAATCGCGTGTTCATGTCATGCCTCCTTGGGGCGTGTTTCTTCTCAATCTCAGAAGCTCATGAGGAACGTGAGGTTGGCGACGATGTCGCTTTTCTTCGCCGAATCCCTGTAGCTGGTGATCCAGACGTTCGGCTGGATCCTGGCGCTGGGTCCCCAGGCGAACCAATCGAAACCGAGGATGACCAGGCTCATGTCCTTCGACGAGAGCGTGGACTTGGGCTGATAGCTGTCGTAGCGAGCGAAGACGCCAAGCTTGTCCGGAACGATCTTATAGGTCCCGAAAACGGACCAGCCCGAGGCGTTGAAGTGGGATTCGGACTTCGTCCCGTCGGCGTTGGTCACGACGTCGAAGTTCTTGTCGTTGTCGAAGATGAACCACTCGGCGCTGATATTGAGGTTCTTGACCATGTCGAAATAGCCGTCGACCTTGTAGGTCATAGCCTTCCGGTTCGAGCTGTCCGTCGTCACCTGCTTCTCGTAATCCGTATAAGCGAAGACGTTCATGCCGCCGACGGGAATGATCTGGACATAACTCTCGAACTTCTTGAACTTGTTGAGCTCGGGGTGCGAATATCCCTCGCCGTTGAACACGCCCAGGCCGAACCGAAGCGGCCGGGCCGGGGTCCCTTTCCAGGAGAGGCCGATGTCGGCGCTGCTCTGGCGGATGTCCACGCCGGTGATGTCCTTGTAGCCGTCGACGAGGGTCTTGGCTACGGAGCGAAAACCCCAACGGTCCTCGGCCAGCTTGAAGGAGAGGGTCTCGATCATGCCGAGATTGAACTTGGACTGCAGCCAGTCTTGGCTCCACTCGAGGTAAATGTGTTTGACGAATGGGCGGAGCTTATCATCCTTGGACCCTGACGTGCTGGTCAGGTTCCCCGTGTTGTCGGCATCGAGGCGGAAACGGAACTTGAGCTCATCGCTGATCTTGTTCTCGTAAGTGAAGTAGGCCCGGCGGAAAGCGAACTTGTTGTTGAGGGCCTTGGCCGCGTCCGTTCCGGTCATAGCGCCGTCTTGGGAAACGTTGCTGTTGTAATCGAAATAGATGGTCGTGCTGAAGGTCTGGGGCGGGGGTGTAGCCGTCTGGGCCCGGAGCCCGTTCGAGGCCATCGCCGCGATGACGGCGATCACCGCCGCTCTGAGGATCGTTCGCGTGAGCATGGATTCATTTCCTCCTTGGATTCGGCTTTCTCTCCTCGTCCGGCACCGGGCGGCGCGCCTTCCTCACGGCGGGAAAGGAAAGATCCCACGACTTTAGCGTGGAGGACAGGATAAATCCGCCCGGTTAAGATCTGATAAAGACCCGATGAAATCTTGATGAATCAGTGGTATAAAATAACGGGCGCATGGGTCCTCTGGAGGGCCGTAGGGAGGCTGTCATGATCATCGAAGAAGACGTTTTCAAGACCTCAAAAGGCGATTTGAAGGTCAGCTGCATCGGCCACGCGACGCTGATGTTGACCTGGGCCGGCAAGGTCATCCACGTCGATCCCGTCGGGCAATACGCGGATTATGCCGGGCTTCCCAAAGCCGATCTCGTCCTCGTGACGCACGAACACTTCGACCATCTGGATCCGAAAGCCATCGGCCTGATCAAAAAGCCGGAGACGGAGATCATCTGCCCGAAGAAGAGCGCAGTAAAAGTTCCCGGTGCGATCGTGATGGGGAACGGCGAGAGCCGGACCGTCCAGGGGGTTGGGATCGAGGCCGTGGCGGCCTACAACATCGTCCATATGCGCGGCCCCGGTTCACCGTTCCATCCCAAGGGAGACGGGAACGGCTACGTCCTGACGCTGGGCGACAAACGGGTTTATATCGCCGGAGACACGGAGAACACTCCCGAGATGAAGGCGCTGAAGAACATCGAAATCGCCTTCCTGCCGATGAACCTCCCCTTCACCATGAGCCCGGAGATGGTCGCCGACGCGGCAAAAGCTTTCAAGCCCAAGATCCTCTACCCCTACCATTACGGAGATACGGATCCGAAGAAGCTCGTCGCGCTGCTGAAGGGGGAAAAAGGGATCGAAGTGAGGATCAGGAATTTAAAATAAAGCTTATGAGCCGGTTCCCCACTTATAGTCTGTCGCTTTACGCGCGGCCAAAGGCATAGGTCGCGGCCAGCCCCTGAAGCGTCTTGTTCTCCGTAATCACGTCATGAGGAATAAGCAGATAGGACCATGGCTTGCCGCCATATTGATTCATGTACGTGTTGGCACGGGTGCACCATGCTTCCGCGGCTTTGGCCTTAGCCAGCACATCCTCCGAGGTCATCTCGTTTGCGGCTTTCGACTCGCATAGAAACCTCGCCGTCTTCGTCTCAACCGCGAAGTCCGGCTCGTAGGAGGCCTCGTTCTCGTAGTAAATCTGGAAGTCGCCTTTGGCGGGCTTGAACCACTTCAACACTTCCTTGTCGTTCTCGAGAACCATAGCGAACCGTCGTTCCGAATCCGAGTCAAATTTCTGGATCCGGTAGAGGCACTTGCCGAATCCGGCGAAGAGCATCTTACGGATGTCCTGCTTTTCTAACACAGGCGCGCGGAAGTCCCGCTCGGTTTCCCCGGCCGGAGCCGAGTAGTTGTTGGGGCGCAGCGTCGTGAAGCCCTTGCTCGCATGCGCTTCATAAGCCGCCGCCTTTTCTTCGTAATGCTCCTGCATCTGGGCGTGGGCCAGATTGACCAACGCCTGCTGGTGGTATTGAAGGACGTTCAATACCTCGTCCTCGTTCTTGAGGTAGGACCGGAGATGCGCCACGACCTGCCCGGCCAGCTTGTAGAGCAGCGCCGCGTGATCGTCATAGCAGATGTCGTTGAAGTCGATCAGCCCGCGCACGATATAGTCTTCGAGCTTGTCCTCCGGCACGATACCGGTACCGCTCATGAGCCGATGCTGTTCCCGGCGGTGCAGTTCCTGGATGAGAATCTCGTTATCCACCGGCTGAAGGCGGATGCCGGCGAGGTTGAGGTTGAACTCCCTGTATCCCCGCGTCACACTGCCCACGGGCTGGACCGTAATGTGGGGAATGTCGATGGAGAGTTCGTTGCGCAGGATGATGGTTTTGGCCACCACTTCGGCCACGTTCACCTGCTCGACGGGACCTTCCAGTTCCCGTTGCGCCGGAGTGATGATCTCTTTCACCTTCTCGACAATCTGCTTCTGGATTTCCGGTTTGGTCAGGTCGGCGGAGCGAGGCAGTCGCTCGAACTCTCGACAGATGACCTCCAACGTCGCTCTGGCTGCTTCTTGCTCCTTCGGATTCTCGAAAAGCAATTTCGGCCGCTCAATCTTGTACTCGCTATTCCCCTCCGCAACGGACAGAGGCTGAATGCGCTGCATAATCTCCGGCGCCGCAATCACGACCTTGGACCGTTCGTCGCTGACATAAATGATCTTCAGGCCGCCTCGGATGACGGAGTCAGGGCTGTTGGCGTAGTCCACGATCTCCTGGAATTTGTCGTGCGACACGATGGTCAGCCGGTCCACCGTGCCCACGCCAGTGCGTTTCCCATAGGGCAGGCGCAAGCCGCGACCGATGGATTGTTCCACCAGTGTCTTCGAGTTCGCCGCCCGTAGAGGGACGATGGTATAGAGATTCGTGACGTCCCAGCCTTCCTTTAGCATGTTCACGTGGATGACGATCTCCGTCGGGTTGTCCGGCTTCTCTACGTTGATGAGTTGCTCGACGGTCTCGTCCCTCTCCTCGCCGCTCTGCTTGGAGTGAACCTGAATGACCTTACCCTTGTATCGGCCCTCGAAAAACGCCTCGTTCTCGATGGCCTTCATAAGAGCGTCGGCATGCCCGGTGTCCCGCGCGATCACCAGCATGAAGGGCTTTACGATGGGCTTGCCGTTCTCGCGGGCGTAAACCTCCAACTCTACCTTGGTATTCTCATGAATGCGGATGCCGTCCTCGAGCTTCAGCCGCTCCAGTCCGGCGTCATCGTAGTTCTTTGGATTGAAATTTTCGCGCGTCGCCACGGCGGGTTCCTTAACGAATCCATCCGTCATAGCGCTCGACAGCGGATAAGCATAGATGACGTTCTGGAATGGCTGCGTTCCGCCGCCGCGTTCCACGTGCGGCGTAGCAGTAAGTTCAAGGCCCAGGATGGGCTTCAATTCGCCGATGGCTTTCATTCCCGCCGATGCCCGGTAGCGGTGCGACTCGTCCATGAGAAGTACGAGGTCGTCCAGCTTCGAGAGGTAGTCGAAGTAGCTCTGGCCAATATATTCCTGAAGCCGCCGGAATCGGGGAACGTTGGTTTTCTCAGCTCCCTTGGGCGTTTCCGTGCTCGTGATCTTCGAGATGTTGAAGATATTGATGTGGACGTTCGACTCGAAGAGCCGCCCGCCCCGGACCCCACGCCCGCTCTCGTAGTTGTCGCCGGTAATGATCTCCGGCGGCTCGACCGCGAAGTCGGCGATGCCCTGGAAGACGTACTTCGGCGTGTTGGGAGTGAAGTCCGCGATAAGCTTGTTGTATATGGTCAGGTTCGGCGCGAGGACGAAGAAGTGCCGGATGCCCTCGGCCTTGAAAAGGTAAGTGATGAATGCACCCATGAGCCGTGTCTTGCCCACGCCCGTCGCCAGGGCGAAGCAGAGCGAAGGGAAATCCCGCTCGAAATCGGTGACGGTGTCGTATTCAGCCTGAATGGTTTTGAGCGCTTGGGCCACGTCGGTGTTCTTCTCCATCGGCACGATGTCGCATAGCCTCGCCAGAATCTCCAGCGATTCGCGCTGGGGCGGCCGGAGGCTGAGCCGATTGGCGATGATATTCACGTTTGGGTTCATTTCTCGCCTCCCATTTTCGTCGGGGCGGACAGCGCTCTCACTTCGCGCCGCAGTTCGGCCCGGAGTTCAGCCTCGCTCGGGAGATGGAGCTTGTAGCGGCTGGCAAAGATGGTTTTTCGTTGATCCGCGCCTAACGTGTACCGCACCACGGCATCGTTCTTGTCCGCACAGAGGATCAACCCGAGCGTCGGACCATCGCCTTCCGTCCGACGTTCTCGGTCGTAGTAGTTCACGTATAACTGGAGTTGCCCAAGGTCCTGATGCGTCAACTTGCCGGTTTTAAGGTCAATGATCACATAACACTTCAGGATGGTGTGATAAAACACCAGATCAATGTAGAAGTGGTCGCCGTCCAAGGTGAGCCGCTCCTGCCTCGCCACGAAAGCGAAGCCTTTGCCCAGTTCCAGAAGGAAGGATTGAAGGTTGTTGATCAATGCCTGTTCGAGGTCGGTCTCCACCAGTTTCGGCGATTCCGGCAGGCCGAGAAACTCCATGACCACCGGGTCTTTGAAGACATCGTTTGGTTTCTGAACTTCATGCCCCTTCACGGCAAGACGCATCAGTCCCTTTCTGTCCCGGCTCAAGGCCAGACGTTCGTAGAGAAGGCTGTTGATCTGCCGTTCCATCTCCCGCGCCGCCCAGTTGTTCTTGATGGCTTCGATCTCGTAGAACGCGCGAGCCTCCGCCTTGTCCACACGCAACAGCGTCCGGTAATGTGTCCAGGACAGGTTGGGGTGTAGAAAGCCGGGATACCAAGATTCGTCACGCGGCACGTGGTGAATCGGCGGCAACGCGTCACCTGGAGCCTGCGACATGGATTTCCGAGATAGCGCATCGGAAATTTGACGCGCTGCGTCAATTTTTGAGTCAACCAGCTTCGGATACCCTTGATAGAAGCGGCGAAACCAGAACAGATTGTCTTTGGAATACCCTTTCCCGTAATCCGAGGTCAGGCGCGCGGAGAGATCCAGAATCAATTCCTCGCCATAGCCCGCACGGCTATGTCCCCGCTGCTCCTCCTCCACGATCTCCCGCCCGATCAGCCAGTTTGCGACCACCTGGGTCGTGTTCACAGAGCGGGCTGCGGTGCTTCTTGCGGAATCCAGTATCTGCCGGATGCGTTCATACATCGGCAAGGACGGTCTCGATATGCCTGTTTTTCGTTTCAAGGTTTCTTCTCTTGCGTCGGAAGGTCAAAAAGCGACGGCTGTCCGGTCATTTGCGCCCGCCGTTCCTCCTTTGAGCGCGGCTTCTCGCCGGCGGCAGAGAAAATATCTTCTTCCGGCGCTTTCATGGGTAGGTTCTTGATCTCCAGGCTGTAATCGTCATGGCCCCATTCGCACCGGTTGAGGACCGCCTTCGGAATCTTCTTCACCGTTAGGTTCGGGAATTCGTCAAGGTTCTTGACCCGAAACGCGCCGCAGAGGATGAGAAGCGACCGACTTTCACCGACCTCATCCGATAGCTTCTGCAACTGCTCTCGGGTCAAGGTTTGAGTAGTCACATAGACGAAGTCAGTCTCGGTGGAGTGGCCGTGCTGCCAGTATACCGTTTCGCTCGGGGCATAGGTGAAGCCTTCCAACTTGCACATGGCCTCGGCCAGCATGGCCGGATTGTATTCCTTGCTGATGACCCAATTGCCGAACTCGTCTTTTTGTAAAAGAGACGGCGCGAGGCGGTAGTAGCGGAATCCGCCGCCGCCTTTCCAGCCCGTGGCTTCCGTGACGCCACCTTTGTCCTCGCCGTCGATGACCTTTTTCAATCGCGGAATGATGTGCGTATGGCAGTGCTCACCGAGTTCCACCATGATCCAGCGCCGCCCCATTTTGTGCGCTACCGCGCCGGTCGTACCCGAACCAGCAAAGGAGTCGAGGACCCAATCGCCGGAATTGCTGCCGAGCTCCAGACACCTTTGAATAAGGCGTTCAGGTTTCGCGGTGGCAAAGACATCGGCTTCTTCTGGAAATAGCGCCTTGATCTCCCGTTTTCCATCCTCGTTCTTACCTGCGTCTCCTACAGACCACCAACTCGTGGGAACAATACCTTCGCGCACTTCTGAAAGGAATCTCTTTCGTCGCGGCATTGAGTCCCCCTTGGAGCCAAACCAAATCCGATTCTCGGCAATCATTTGTGCAAATGTCTCCTTGGGAACGCTCCAGCTGCGTCCCCTTGCAGGCATGACTTCTCTGCCCGATGGGAGTTTGATCGGATAGTAATCGTGTTCCCGGTATTCGCGGCGGGTCAAGTCACTGCTGGTCCAGGGGCCTCGCGGATCGTTGTCTGAGTTCTCATATCTTGCGTCCTGCATCTCCGTTCGATCAAGTCGGTTGAATTGGCATTTCTCGACTTCCTTCGCGTAACAGAAAATGTAATCGTGTGTTCCCGAGATGAACCCGGAATCCGGGTCGGGCGAAATCCGCTTCTGCCAGACGATCGCCCCAAGAAAATTTCTCCGTTGAAAGATCTCGTCCATCACGACCTTGAGGTAAGCGAACTCTCGGTCGTCAATCTGAACGAAGATCACCGCTTCGTTGGCGAGGAGTCTCTGGAGCAACTCAAGCCGATCCCTCATCAACGACAGCCACAAGGAGTGTTCGACTCCGTCATCGTAATGCGTAAATGCCGAGCCGGTGTTGTATGGCGGATCGATGTAGATGCACTTGATCTTCCCCGCGAACTCCTGCTCCAGCGCCTTGAGGGCAAGGAGGTTGTCGCCGAAGATGAGCCGGTTATCGAAAATGTCGTTCTTCCCGGTACAGAAGGGCGCGTGATGGGACTTCGCCGCGTCCTCGACAAGGATCCGCGGCTCCAGCCTCGGCCGGTTCTCCTTCCCAATCCACGATAGTTCCAGTTTTTGTTCTTTGTTTGTCATAGATAATTCTTAGTGCGACAAGAAACGTTTTTACCCAACATGTGGGCATCTCGTGGCAGAGTGCGTCGACGCAAGTTTCTTAGCGGTTCATGCCCCTGGGCAATCCTCATTCGATTTATGGCTTCGGCGGTTGCCTCGTAGTGCTCGTATTCAGACTGTGGTGCTTCATTCCACATGTCTTGAAACGCGTGCCATGCATCGGCTTCCCTTGTCGGTCTGAGATGCCAGTAGTCTATTTCGTGACGCACGCCAATCTTGTTTGTCCGCTCTTTTTCTGAACATTCGAGATATCGCATCGGATGCAACATCTTATCTGGGGATTTGGGCTTATGGCGGTTGTCATCGAACAGGGGTGGGACTGAAGGGTGGAGCAAGATTCTGAGCCCCTTAATCCCGCAGGTTTCGGCAGCATGAGCGCGCACTATGGCTGTTCCAAGGAATTGGGCTGCATGATCTCCGCCATCTGACATAATATCAGATTTGAATCTGAGTGCGGCAAATGTTCCATAAGCGATACCCATTCGCACTGGAACCTTCTGCGGAAGTAGTGCGTGGAGTAGATCAATTGCTATGTTAACAGCTTCATAGGCGTACGTCGTCGCAATAAACGCCGAATCAGAGAATGTAATAGCAGTCAATGGATGACGCATGTTCGCAAGGCTAAGCCCTGCCGCCAGTGAAGAGTGAAAACGCGTAAAAGTGCGGGCCAATCGATCGCGGGATACTGCAAGAATCTTATCGATATTCCAAGAGTATAGCCTGTCGTGAGCTTTTAAGAGCTCAAGGTCAATCGGGTATGACTCTGTTAAGGAGGCGAATCCAAGAATATCTACAAACAAAATGACCTTGTTGTTATTTGTCATCGCATCGTAACCCTACGTATCTTTATTCAACTACTAAGCTCATGTCCGCAAGTTGTTGCCGAAGATCAGCCGGTTATCAAAGAAGTCTTTCTTTCCGGTGGAAAGGGCGCGTGATGGGACTTCGCCGGGTCCTCGATAAGGATACGCGGCTCCAGCCTCGGCCGGTTCTCCTTGCCGATCCAGGTCAACTCCAATCTTGTTTTCTGATTACTGTCGGCCATGTCAAGCTCACACTATCTTGTTTACAGATGGGTCGATAACCCTTGCTCTTCGGTCTCCCCATCGTAGCTCGCGATGAACTCGTCGATCGTCATGCACTCAAACGATCTGACAAAATTTGGCTGAGCTTGTTGGAGACGGTCGAAACACTGCTCGGACACACAGACGATCAAGTCCCCACGAGTGCGGGTTACGGCAACGAAGGCGATTCGTCGCTCCTCTTGGTCAACAGCGGCATTAGACCACCAGACTACGGAAGGACAGCGGTTCTTCCGATTTGGCTCCTGGCACACGAATACTGTCAGGTCATGTGTCTCGCCCTTTACGGCATGCACAGTTTGGACAGTAACATGGCTTCCCTTCTGAATACCCGAAACCGTGGCCGTAAGATAATTCTGTCTAGTTTTCATCTTTGCGCTCCCCTTGGGGAGCCCGATCTTCACCAGCCCCTTACCATCCTTATCTTTCGGGACCACCGCCGTGAGCCGTTTCTGCACAGAGTCAACCGCTCGCTTTCCCCATGCGTCGAAATTCTCTTCAGCTACTTCCAAGTTCGCGTCAAAGAGGCTCTCGATACACGTCCGCTTCCAGGTCACTGCGTCAATTCCTCGTTTCGTCAAGTCGTCTTGCGAGACTCCCTCATAACCAAAAGTCGCATAGTCCAACGCCGCTCGTGCTGCCGCCAATGCCGCTGGCTGCCGCCCCTGCCGAAAGCAGTTCACGGCCCGATGTAAGTGGTTGAGCGGAGGCGATCCTAGTTTTGGCGCTTCCTTTACGGCGAAGCCAGAAATAGTTTCGATCGTTTTGGTATTTCGCGCCACAACCTTGACTACCCCATTGTCTGGATTAATTAAAAGCCGATCGCGTAGTCTCTGGACATCTGCCTTCATGTTCATGTAGGACAAGAGAAAGGCCCGGCCCGTACGGTCTGGTGCGGGCTCGATGCATCGATTTGGCTTCGAGAGGTGCTCCGCAACTTTGCACACAGCCGCACAGCAACGGCGCGTGCGGCCCAGGGGAAGCAGTTCGGTGCCGGCGAGCGAAGTGAATTGGTCGAAGAGATCAGGCCGCGCCCCATTGAACTCGTAAATGGCTTGGTCCGGGTCACCCACCAAGACGCCTCTTACCGAAGGTTCCGCCAGCAATTGCAACACGCATTGGCCGAGAAACCAACCCGTGTCCTGCAATTCGTCGACGATAACGAGAGGGAAACGCCGAAGGACCTCCGCTCGGACGGTTGATCCATGAGTCCCATTTTGGAGGATCTTACTGGCGAGAAACGCGGCGTCAGAATGCGTCAACCAACCGTGTCTCTCCCATAGTTTATTCTTTGCATTTAATACCTTTTTAGTAGTCTGTTCGTCCAGGGGAGCAAGCGGATCCCCCTCCCATTGCTTGCATGCAATCACCGGCTGTCCCTCATTCTCGCTCAGGAAGCAGACCTTGAAAAGGTTGATGAATCTCTCGCTCTTGCCGTCTACGACATGAACCGTGAAGCCGGCATTGTTCGGCCCCTTCCGCCACTCCTTCGGTTGCCATTCAGCGGGTATGAGACGAGGCAAGGCAATTGTCGGAAACGCCTGTTTTAGGAAGGGGCGCACAATGAACCTAAATACGAACGCGTCTATCGTGCCTACGAAATGGGGATGCTGTAACTCGTACCCTACGGCGCGCCGTATCTCCTCACCGCCGACACGCGTGAATGACAAAGCGGCGATGCCGCCGCGTTTCGATTGCCACTGGGCCAGTTCCATCTTGATTAATTCGGCAACGAGCCATGTCTTTCCGCTCCCCGGAACCGCCCGAACCACGCGGACACGGGCACGGTTTTCAAGTACCGCCCTCTGTTCTGGCGTGGGCGTGCTCATTTGCCGCTCCCCGCGACAAGCGGAGCAATAGCCTCGACCTTTTCGACGACGAAATCGATAGCGTCCTTGATGTACTTAGGCACCTCGAATACCTCAACCGGTTTCTCATCTTGCCCAAACTGATCCAACCTCGCCGAAAGGCGCTGCGCGAACTCCGCCTTACTTCCGGAATGAGAGGCTCGGCAAATCCCACGCCAAGCGCAAAGCGCCTTATCTCTTAGATTACTCCCTGCAGCTAAAAGACGTTCACTTGTGAATGTGCGGGGTTGGCCCGCAAAACAATCTCGCCAGACTTCTGCCATAAGGGTAGCATTGGAATCGCCGGCCTCCGCAAGATCGTACTCCAATGTTACTTGTGAGTGGTGCACCTCCACTGCTCCATTGTCTCCAAATAGCCGTACGAGTCCCGAGGTTCGATCTGATACCTTAAAAGCGCCGCCTTCACTTTCTGGTTGGTCTTCTTCCCAACTCTTACCGCTCTTGACCGGAGGATCAGCGTCTGTCACAATTGCAACAGGGATACCGAGGGCATCTCGGGTGAGTAGCTTTTTGAAAGTATCGAAAGCAACTCCGCAGATTGGGATGACCGAGATATGCAGCTTGGACAGCTCATGTTTCAAGCGTCTCGCCAAGACCGAGAACAAGAGCGATTCGGAGATTCCTTCGACGAGGATCACTCCCTTTGCAAAATAAAGAGTTGCCCTTGTGATATCCAACATTCGCTGAAGCGCCATCTCCTCCGTCTGGTCCATGCCAGCCCTGGCGATAGAATTACAGCGGAGATCCTTATTCGTTGAATCGTTGAAGAGCACATGTACACGACTCGGCGGAACATGGGCAACGAGGGTCGGAGAGTGTGTTGTCACGACCGTTTGGGGTATGTTCGCGCCAGGAACCTTGTTTGCCAAATATTCAGCCAACAGCATCGTCAGTTGTGGATGCAGATGAGCCTCAGGTTCCTCCACCAGGAGAAGCGGACACTCGTCGGGTTGCGGGGACTTCAGGTGTTCCAAGATAACGGCAATGTACAGAAGGTTGTTATACCCCAACCCGTTCGCTGCAAGATCGCCGATCGGCATGTCCTCCATCTGTACCTGAAGCGTGCGAAGTATACGAACGAAATCTACCTCCGCTGCGCGAATCCCTGAGCGGAAATAGTCCGTACCAGCAATCGACTGTGTCGTGCCCTGCAGCGACACTTTCACGTCACTGATCACGGTCTGTGCCTCAAGGCTCTCGTTAGCTCTGCGGAAGATATCCTCAATTTCGGCTTGTGCTGTGCCGCCCCGTCGTTCCGCCAAGTCTCGGAGTAGCGGTGCGAGGCGGCTCTTGACCCCCGGCGCAAGCGCAGCCTCAGCATCCCGAAGCGCCGGGAGGAAGGTTATCGGCAGAGATTCCAGGATTCCTGCGGGAACAGGCGCGCGCTCCGCGGACGGTCCACCGCCCCAGCGTTCGACCGCCGCGTGGTGCTTCCCTTCAGGCCAGGACGCCTCGAAGTGCAACACGGCCTTCGATTGAGCGAGATCCCTGACTTCGAAGTCAACAATTTCGTAGAAATGGGCACGATGATCCCTCGTCAGTCTCTCGAATGTGAGAGTAATCGAGATGGTCTCAGCCGCCTTCTCCTTAGCCGAGGCTCTGTAAAAATCGTCGCGAGAAAGCCAAATTGCTTCTCCTCTTGCACCTGCGGGACCGATCGCGTGGCGAATTGCCGAAAAAAGGTTTGTTTTGCCGGTATTGTTACGACCGACAATAACGTTGAGCCCCGGTTGGAGATTCACCGTGACGTTCTTGAGCGAACGAAAATTCTTTACCTCAACTCTTGATAAATGCATGGTAGCTACTCGCCACTTACATTTTGACTTGCTGTCGTTAATCTGTATCTTGACTTAAATTCTTTGTCTTCCCAAACGGCGACGCCTACGTCTGGCCACAGCCTCCTCATCTCCACCCGAAGGGATTCAGCGCGAGAAGAGCCTGCTAAGGCATTGAACGTACCTACTCTAGTCAAACACTTGAACTCCTGCACCGGGCCCTCGCCCTGACGCAGAAGAGCCGATAGTTGCTTTAAATCGGCCGGGGCAATCGTGTTCATGCCAATCTCCACCGGAACAGGAAGATGGTTTTTACAGCGTACGTCTGATGAAGTTGTCCCTCGATCCGTTTGATGAGTTGGTCACGCTGGCCATCAATCGCATCTTGAGCGTCAAATAACTCCCGCCGTTTACGGTTGCGATCGCTTTCTAAGGATTTCGAAGTCTTCTGCGCCTCCAGTTTGTCTATGAGCAAAGCGGCAAGCGCCGACGTTTTCCGCGCTTCTCGGATCTGGCGGTCGAGTTCCTTGATTTCTCGCTCCAAACCCTGCTTGAGGTCGTCCGACCAGCGGTCGAGCTTTAGGACCTCCTCGTCGAAGAACCGCCCGTTCCTTTCCTCGACCTGCTGGAGCCGGGTCTTTACCTCGGCTTCGCGGAGGGCGGAAAGATCGGGCTCGGCGCTACTGGCCGAACCTTCCTGGACCGCAGGCAGAAGCATGAGCTTTCTGCAGGTTTCGTCGTCGAGCGTTCGGCCGTCATCGGCGCGGGCTGCGAAAGTCAGGAATTCCTCGGTATCGAAAGACTGAACCGTGAGTTTAGAGAGCTCCAGCCAGCCGGAGGCTCCCACGTAAGGCTTCAGGATGCTGACAACCTGACCATGGCCCGAGTAGTCCATCCGAAGCGATGTAGATGGGAGGTCACGGGCAAGCGCTTCCCTTATGATATGAGCGGCAAGCGGGTGATCCTGCCGGTAAAAAGTATCGCCGTTTTTCTCAGCCTCTTTCCAATCGAAGTGATACCAGCCTTGGCGCGCCTTGGGTCCCGTGTACTGGAAGCGCGGACGCTCCGACTCGAACTTGGCTTGGCCGTTAAGTTCGGTCCGGGTGAGTTCCAGAAGCCAGCGTTCCCGCTCGCCGAGGCTCTCCAGCGTTTTATCCCGGTGGACACGAAGCCGAGCACTCACGTCCTCGTCGAAGTTCTCAAGCAGAGCCACTCGAGTCTGCGCCATGCGCGCCTGGATTTGCTCATCCAGTTCGGATTGCAGTTTGTCGAAGGCGGTCTTGATCTCTTCCGTGTTTCGACAGGTCTGGTACACCAGGGCGATGCGGCGTTCAATATCCACACCGGATTCGAGCGCACCGAGCACCTCGTCGCTTGCCCCAAAGACGCCGTCGAAAAGGCGAAATTTCTCGCTCAGGATTTCGAAGACCCGTTGGTCCGCCTCGTTCCGGCGATTGAGAAAGTTTACGACCACCACGTCATGTTTCTGTCCATAGCGGTGGCAGCGGCCGATACGCTGCTCGATGCGCTGTGGATTCCAAGGCAGGTCGTAGTTGACCACCAAAGAACAGAATTGAAGATTCACGCCTTCGGCGGCCGCCTCCGTGGCGATGAAAATGGTAGCGCGCTCCTGGAAGTGTTCGACGATAGCGGCTTTGATGTCCACCGCGCGGGAAATCGTCAGCGCCTCCTCGTCGCTGTGGCGCGAGCGCCATGCCTGATAGATGATCTTTGACTGCGGATCGCTATTCGAGCCGTTCATCATCACAACCTGCCCCTCATACCCGCTCCTCGTGAGAAGGTCGAAGAGGTATTGCTGGGTACGGCGGGACTCCGTAAAAATGACGGCTTTGCGCTCAGCTCCCAGTGCTTGGGCCTTTTCAAAGGCGGTCTTCAACGCCGGAATGAGCGCGGCACCCTTAGCGTTCGACGCGATTCGCCTTGCCCGCTCGACAAAGCAGCGCAAGTCCGCAATCTCCTCTTTCAGTTTTACGGGATCGAACGAAGACGGAGGCTCCGGGGAGGTTTCGCCGGCTTCCTCCTGTTCTTCTTCCAGTTCTTCCACAAGCTCGTCCAGCCCCTCGATGTCATTGTCGTCGAATAAATCCTTTTGGGTGTCGGAAAGCGATTCAAGCCGAGATGCCAGCCGTTCCAGCGTATCGGCAATGGCGAACGTCGAGGACGCCAAGAGCTTACGCAGAACCAGCGTAATCAGTGTCCGCTGGCTTGCCGGCAGCGCAAAGAGCTGTTCCCGCTGGAGGTACTCAGAGATGGCCTCGTAGAGTTCCTGCTCCGCGTCGCTCGGAAGGAAGTCCTGTGTAATCGGAATCCGCCGTGTGAAGGGGATGTACTCCACCACCTGCTTTCGCAATGTCCTGATGCAGACAGGCTGAAGACGACTCCGCAGATCGGAGTTGCGCTCTCCCTCGTCGGTCGCCCGGGCAAACTGGTCACGGAAGGATGCAGCGTCTCCGAAGAGGTGGACATCGATGACACTGGCCAGGCCGTAAAGCTCCATCAACGAGTTCTGAAGCGGCGTAGCCGTGAGCAGGAGCTTGGGAGAATGACCGACCGCGTCCGCGATGCTCCTGGCGAGTTTACTGGACTTCTTGTAAACGTTGCGCAAGCGATGGGCCTCGTCAATGACCACAAGGTCCCACGGGACGCGGCTCAGCTCGGGCGACTTGGCGGAGGCGAAATGATAGGAGCAGATGACCAGTTTATCCTGCGAATCGAAGGGGTTGACAATCCCGTCCCCCCGTAGTGAGTTGAAAGCTTGGGAATCCAGAATCCTTGTCGGCAAGTAGAACTTCGTTTCGAGTTCCTGCTGCCACTGTTTGCGCAAAATCGCGGGCACGATGACAAGGATGCGCCGCTTCCGTTCCGCCCAACGCTGGGCAATCACGATACCCGCTTCGATGGTTTTCCCAAGACCGACCTCGTCAGCAAGGATGACGCCCTTCGTCAGAGGCGAGCGAATAGCAAAAAGTGCCGCATCGACCTGATGAGGGTTTAGATCCACGCGAGCGCCCGCGATCGACCGCGACAGGGCTTCAATCGTGCCGGTCGCCCCGCGCAAAGTAAGGGCGTGAGCCCAATACTGGCTATGGTAGGCGGTGGTCATTAGCGCCACTTGCCGACCATACTTCTATGGGCCTTCTGCCCGCGACCAGGGCGTCCGAGCCGATTTTGGCTCCTCCTTGCTTTCAAGCCTCTCAGGATCATAAGGCCTCCAAGATTATTGAAACCGGAAGCTGCCACCCCATGAATCCGACTTGACAAAGCGCACTCATCCGGGTATTAATTCAACGAATCACGATAGGAGGTTATCCAAAGGGTTCCGTCCCTAGGTAATGCCTCTTTATTATTTCCCCTCCCGTACCAAATTCTTAGAGTCGTGAATCTCCCGGTGGCAATTTGCGAAGAGGAGAATACACTTCTTGATTTCTTCCCTGATTTTAGTCCAACTTCGAGTATAGCCGCGAGCGGAAATCCCAAAATCTTTTTCCTCCTTCTCGACATGATGGAATTCTAACGCTTCAAGACATCGATCATAACCGCAACGCTCACACTTTCCGCCTTTATATTCGATCGCCATTTGGCGGACTTTCTTGCGACGATTTCGAACCGCTTTGATTAGATATTCGCGCCGCGCCCTATACGGCCGAGTCTCTTTGCGGACTTCGCTCATGACTAAAACCCCTATAGCCCCATGTAAATATTATAGACGATTAGATGACGTTGGGAAAGTGAAGAAAAGGAAAAAAGAAAAGGAAAAGTTGGATGAAAAAGTGGCTCCCCGGGACGGACTCGAACCGCCAACCTATTGGTTACAAGGGCCCCGGGATTTCTCCCGGGCTTGGACTATCTCTTCACCCGTCCCCTTTCGGGGCGAGGGTGTCGGGCGCTTCCCCCATCCTGTGCGGAAAAGATCCGCAGGGAGGACGGAGTACGAGCATTAGCTCTAGTCTCTGCACCTTCCCGGCCCGCCTGACCAGGCCGGCCGGACTTGGCTCAGGATTCCCCTTCTCCGCACCCGGCGGAGGGCAGGCTTCCCTGAGTTCACCCGATTTTCCATCCGGGATTTCGCCCGGACGCTGCAAACCTTTCGTTTACAGCCAACCGCTCTGCCTATTGAGCTACCGGGGAGCAGTCCCGGATAAATTAGCATAAGAGCGGGGGGAATACAATCGAGAAAAACCGGAAGAGAAAGCGGTCCCCGATGCTGAGCTTACGGGGACACGATACCAAGTCCGCGATTCAAATCCAGGGGGACGTGATACTGTCCGCAATTCAAATCTGGGGGACGTGATACCATGTCCCCGTTCGGGGACACGGAATCACGTCCCCGAATCGCGGACGGAGAATCCTGCCTATTGGTAGAACCCGGCCCGGTTGACGACCCTGAGATTCCGGTTCTTGATCCGGACCGTGATCGTGTTGAAGTCGCCTTTGGCCGCCGCGGCCGACGACCGATAGACCAGAAGATACGAAGCATCGGAAATCGCCAAGGCGTCGCGGATGGCCGCCTCGGGATTCTCCGACGAATCCACGACTCCGCCCGTCGCCGCGGCGATCTGGGTGAAGGTCTTGAACACGTCCTCGGACTGCTCGCGCATGGTCACGCCGGAGATTCGCTCGGGCTGCTTGCTCATGAACAGAAAATTGAAATTGGCGGCCGAATCGGCGAAGGCCCGGCGGATCCGCTCGTCGTTCAGGGTCAGGGTCCGGTGGTAGAAGGCGAATACGTCCTGCAGATCGCCCTGGACGTTCGGCTTGTCCTGATTGGCCAGCATGAGCTGGTCGAGGATGTTCCCCTCGATCTCGGGCCGGTACTCGCGCTGGTAAACGAAAAAGACGAGCTTTTGCCCCGGCCAGCTCTTGAGCGACTGGGCAAAGCCGATGAGCTTCGCCTCGTCGATGTTGCGGAGGTCCTCCATCTTGGCCATGTTGGCCTTGTACTGGGCCAGCTGGCTCTCCAAGCCGAGCGAGCCCATGGCCAAGTCTCCTTCCGTGTCGCCGAGGCTGCCCCGGTCCGAGCCGGCGATGCTCCGGACGATCCGCTTCAGCTCGCGGAGAACGCTGTTGTAGCCCATGGCCCCCTGGCCGATGTCCCGCGTGATAATCTCGTTCAGTTCCTGGGCCAGGACCTCGCGCGGCTTGGAGACGAGAGCTTGGGGGGTCAGGTTGTAATTGCGGACGGGAGTCTGGATCTCGAGGCTGTCGCCGGGAAGGAGCTCGGACGAGAAGAGATACTCGACCGCTTTCCGGACCTTGGGATTGTATTCGGAAAGCTGCAGGATCAGGAAGAATTTCCGATGGACGTCGGGAGGCGCGGTCTCGCCGCGCTCCGCCCACTCGATGCGGTTCTTCCGGATCTCGTACATCGACCCGATCGCCTGGGGCAGGCCGTTTTCGAGGAGCTCGAAATCGGTCAGGTTGAGCCCGCTGACGAATTGCTTCCCGTCGAAAACCCGGACGGGGACGACGATCCGCTGGGCCGGGGCCGGCCCGGCCGCGACGAACACGGCCAGAGCCGCGCCGAGCACGAACAGGGCCGAGAGGGTTGAAACGATGACTATCTTCTTCATCATAATCCTCCGCGATCGGCTGTCGGTTCTATTATACCATCCGGGGGAAATGCGGGCGGGAAAAGCGGGGAAAAACAAGGCTCGGCCGCGACGCTTCTTTTGACAAAATGTCCGCCCTGTGTTAGAAATTTTTTTCGCCATCGGTAAAGGATCCGACATGTCCACACCGCTCGAACGATGGGTCGACGAGCAGGCCCGCCTCTTCGAACCGAAGGAAGTCTATTGGTGCGACGGCACGGAGGGGGAAGCCCGGCGCCTGATCGATAAGGGCATCCGCGAGGAGAAGCTCAACGGCCAGCCGGTTTTCCGCGAGCTCAGTCCCAAGAACTGGCCGAAGTCCTACCTTCACCGGAGTCATCCGACGGACGTGGCCCGGACCGAGCACCTGACGTTCGTCTGCCATCCGGAGAAGGACCAGTCCGGCCCGAACAACAACTGGATGGAGCCGTCCAAAGCCAAGGACGTCATGACCCGGCTCTCGCGCGGGGCCATGCGCGGACGGACGATGTACGTCCTCCCCTACATGATGGGCCATCCCGATTCGCCTTATGCCCGGGCCTGTTGCCAGCTCACCGACACCTCCTACGTCGCGGTCAGCATGCGCATCATGACCCGGATGAGCCGCCGGACGATCGACAAGATCGGGAACAGCGAGAATTTCGTCAAGGGCATCCATTCCATAGGCGATCTCGACCCCGGGAAGCGCTACATCATGCATTTCCCCCATGAGGGGATGGTCTGGAGCATCGGCTCGGGCTACGGCGGGAACGCCCTGCTCGGCAAGAAGTGCTTTTCCCTGCGGATCGCCTCCTACCTGGGGTTGCGGCAGAACTGGCTGGCCGAGCACATGGTTATCATCGGGATCGAGGACACCAAGGGGAACACGACCTACATCACCGCCGCCTTCCCTTCCGCCTGCGGCAAGACCAACCTGGCGATGATGGAATCGGCCCTGCCCGAATACAAGATCACCACCATCGGCGACGACATCGCCTGGCTGAACATCGGCCCGGACGGGCGGCTGTGGGCCATCAACCCCGAAGCCGGGTTCTTCGGCGTGGCCCCGGGCACGTCGATGAAGACCAATCCGAACATGATCCGAACGCTCAAAACGTCGAATTTCTACCCGACGCTGTTTACGAACGTCGGCCTCGACCTCGACGCCAACGAACCGTGGTGGGAAGGCCTGGAAGGCCCGCCCAAGCACATGGAGGATTGGCAGGGAAGGCCCTGGACCAAGGAGAGCGGGACGAAAGCCGCCCAACCGAATTCGCGGTTCACGGTCTCGCTCTACAACTGCCCGACCTTGTCGAACCAGTTCGACAATCCCCAGGGCGTGCCGATTTCGGCCATCCTCCTGGGCGGCCGCCGCTCCTACGGGATCCCCCTCGTCAGCGAAGCGTTCGACTGGGCCAACGGCGTCTTCATGGGCGCCCGGATGGGCTCCGAGACCACCGCCGCCGCGGCCGGCCAAGTCGGCGTCCTGCGCCGCGACCCCTTCGCCATGCTCCCCTTCTGCGGCTACAACATGGGCGACTATTTCCGCCACTGGATCAACATGGGCGGCTATCTCACCAAGCGGCCGAAGATCTACTCCGTCAACTGGTTCCGCGTCGACGAGAAGGGCAAGTTCATGTGGCCCGGGTTCGGGGAGAACGTCCGGGTCATGAAATGGATCATCGACCGGGTCAACGGCCGGGTCGGGGCGAAAGAAACGCCCATGGGGCTCGTCCCGAACATCGAGGATTTCGATACCGACGGATTGTCGGTACCTCGCAAGAATCTGGAGAAGCTCTTTGAGTTCAGGCCGGAGGACTGGAAGGACGAGGCCCGCGAGACCGAGTCCTACCTCGAGAAGTTCGGCCGACACATCCCCTACGAGATCCGCCAGAACATCGAAACGCTGCGTTCAAAATTAAAATAAGCCGGCGAGTATTAATCGACCGCCAAGCCTCTCAGAATCGATACCCTGCCTGCTTGACGTGCTTGCGGTAATCCTGCCCTTCCATGGGAACGACCTTGCACATCTCATAGATCCGTGAGCGGAGCCGGTATCCGATCCGGTCGACAAGCGTGTCGTCCCCTTTTCGGAAGAGGTCCGTCTTCTTGAACATCGGCTGCCGCCGGTCCTCCTCCTCGTCGCCCGTGTCCAGGAAATTCGAGGTGAACAGGGTCAGCTTCTTGCGGTTGTAGCGGTGGTTGACGATCGAAAAAATGGTCTCCTCGACCCAGGCGGTCGGCCGCTTCGCTCCCAGCTCGTCGAACAGGACGACGTCGCTGTCGAAGACGGGGGCGAGGATCTCGGACTCCGATCGTCCCGATTCGGGGGTGTAGGTCTCCTGGATGTCGCGGATGAGATCGCGAAAATCGTAAAAGAGCCCCGAGGCCCGCTTGGCCTGGACGAGCTCGATGAGCAGGGCGGCGGCGAGATGCGTCTTCCCCACTCCGGGCGGGCCGATGAAGAGCAGGCCGATGTCCTGGCTGGGATAGTTCTCCAGGAGCTTGCGGGCGATCATGACCGCCCGCTTGTGCGTGTCGTCGTGGAGCTCGAAATTGCCGAATGTGCAGGCCTGATACCGTTTCGGGACGCGGGCGCGCTCGAGGCGGATGACCGCCTGCCGGGCCCGGATGCAATTGCAGCGGCGGACAGCGCCGCCCCCGGCTTCGGCCGGGACCCATCCGGTGTCCTGGCAGGCCGGGCAGGGAGTATCGGGCATCAGTTCAAATAGCCTCTCAGTTGCTGGAGCTTGTGGGAGTTCGACAGCTTGTGCATGGCCTTCTGCTCGATCTGGCGGATCCGTTCGCGGGTCAGCCCGAGCCGGGCGCCGATCTCCTGCAGCGTCCGGGGCTGGTCGTCGTCCAGCCCGAAGCGCAATTTTAACACAAGGGCCTCTTTCTCATCCAACACCGCGAGGATGTCGTGGATCTGGCTTTGGATCGAGCTCTTGATGATCTGGTACTCGACAGACGGGGCGATCTCGTCGCCGAGCTTCTCCTCCATCTCCAGGGCGTCCTCGTCGAAGCGGTCCGAAAGGGAGACGTCCTTTTCCTCGAGCATCTCCAGGTCTTCGATGTCCTCGACCTTGAGCTTCATGGATTCGGCGAGCTCCTCCCGGGACGGGTCGCGGCCGAGCCCGGTCTTGAGCTTCCCCGCGTGCCGCCGCATCAGGAGGATCTGGTCGGACAGCTTCTGGGGGATGTGGGTGATGTGGGCCGATTTGGTCAGGGCGTGGATGACGGCCTGCCGGATCCACCACACGGCATAGGAGATGAACTTGACGTTGCGGCTCGTATCGAACCGGCGGGCGGCCTCGATCAGGCCGAGGTTGCCTTCGTTGATCAGGTCGAGGAACCCGAGTCCCATCCCCTGGTACTTCTTGACATAGGACACGACGAAACGCAGGTTGGCTTCTATGAGCTTCCGGAGGGCCTCTTCGTCCCCCTGACGGGTCCGTTCGCCGAGGGCCTTCTCCTCGTCCTCGGCGAGCATGGGATACTTGGCGATGCGCTCCAGGTAGAGCCGGAGGTTCCGGGACTCGAAGTAGTCGCGGAACGGGCTCACGATCCCCGCTCGACCTTAACAATCTTCGTCGGTTGGATTTGGACGAGGCTCCGGCGCTTCCGCTCGAACTCGTCCTCGCGGCCCGAGTAGAACTCGATCTTGATGAATTCGAGCAGGTCCTGGACGCCCGACTCGATCTGCTCCATCTTGAGCCGCATGTTGAGAATGACCTCGACTCCGGCCAGGTTCACCCCGAGGTCCCGGACGAGATTGAGGATGATCTCGAGTTGGCGGATGTCCTCGTTGGTGTAAAGGCGGGTGTTGCCTTCGCTCCGCGAAGGCTTCAGCAGCCCCTCGCGCTCGTACAGCCGGAGGGTCTGGGGATGGATGTTGAAGCGCCGCGACACGGTGCTGATGTGGAAGGCCGTCCGCGCCTCCTCGTTCGGCCGGGTTTTGCGTTTCATATCAGGATTCCCCCCATTCCGCCCGGGGCGACTGCGGGGCGACGTCCTGCAGCTCCTTCATCAGCTCGCGGACCCGCTGGTTGTCGAACGGCGGGGGAACGATGGTCACTTCGACGACCTCATCCCCCCGATTCCGGCCGCCCGATTGCGGGACGCCGGCCTGGCGGAGGCGGAACTTCTGGCCCGATTTCGTCCCCGGCGGGATGCGGATCGTGGAACGTCCATCGAGGGTCGGAACCTCGATCTTGGCCCCGAGCGTCGCTTCCGTCACCGTGATGGGAACCTTGAGGGAGATCATCGTTCCGTCCCGCTTGAAATAGGCGTGCGGGGTTACCTCCAGGGTGATGTAGAGATCGCCGGCCGGAGCGCCGTTGGGCCCGGCATTGCCTTTCCCGGGGATGCGGACTTTGGACCCGGTGTCCACTCCGGCGGGAATCCGGACGTTGATGATCTCGTCGCGCTGGATCGCCCCCCGCCCCGAGCAGGCGCGGCAATCCTCGCCGCGGACTTTTCCGCTCCCCTGGCAGGAAGGGCAAGGCGCGGCGAACCGCATCACGCCGCGGTTGACCGTCTTCCGCCCCGTTCCACCGCAGGCCGGACACGAACGGGGCCGGGATCCCTGGGCGGTGCCCGTTCCGGTGCAGGCCGCGCAGGCGACGTCCCGGATGAGCTTGATCTTGGTCTGGACGCCGCGCACGGCATCCTCGAAACCGATCTTCATCGTGTAGATGAGGTCGGCGCCGCGCTCGGGCGCTTCGGCGGGATGCGCCGCCCGGCCGCCCATCCCCCCTCCGAAGATCGTATCGAAGAAATCGCGGAAGGACGCCGGCCCGGAATCCGAGAAGTCGAAGCCTTCGAATCCCGTCCCCGCCCCGGGGCCGGAGGGCCCTCCGGGCGGACGCTCGCCGGCGAACCCGAACTGGTCGTACTGGGATCTTTTCTTGGGATCGCTCAGGACGGCGTTGGCCTCCTGGATCTCCTTGAACTTGGCCTCTGCGGTCTTATCCCCGGGATTCAGGTCGGGATGGTACTTCCGGGCGAGCTTGCGGTAGGCTTTCTTGATCTCGGCGACCGAAGCGGACCGGCCGACGCCCATGATCTCGTAGTAATCTCGGCTCAACGGCGCGGCTCCTTAGCCGCACCCAGATCGGTCTTCCCGATCTGGGTGCGGAGCGTAAGATATTATCTCAGTTTTTCTTGTCGTCGTCGACGACTTCGGCGTCGATGACCTCGCCTTCGTCCCCGGCCGAGCCGTTGCCGCCGCCGGGCTTGGCTTCCCCTTCGGCGGGTCCGGCCCCCGGCGCGGCGCCGGCCGCTTGGGCGGAGGCCTGCTGGTACATCATCTCGGACAGCTTGTGGGAGGCCTGGGTCAGGCTCTCCATGGCCTGTTTGATCTTGTCGAGGTCTTCGCTTTCGAGCGCCTTCTTGGTGTTATCGAGCTCGGACTGGACCCGTTCGGCCTCGGCCGCCGGGATCTTCTCCTTGTTCTCGCGGAGGAGCTTTTCCATGCTGTAGACGAGCTGGTCGGCGTGGTTCTTGGCGTCGATGACGTCCCGCCTCTTCTTGTCATCGGCCGAATGGGATTCGGCGTCCTTGACCATCCGGTCGATCTCCTTCTCGTCCAGCCCGCTGTGGCCGGTGATGGTGATCGCCTGTTGTTTGCCCGTTCCCATGTCCTTGGCCGTGACGTGGAGGATGCCGTTGGCGTCGATGTCGAAGGTGACCTCGATCTTCGGAATGCCCCGCGGCGCCGGCGGGATGCCGTCAAGGTGGAAGCGGCCGAGGGTCCGGTTGCCGGAGGCCATCTCCCGCTCCCCCTGGAGGACGTGGATCTCGACGCTCGGCTGGCTGTCCGAAGCCGTGGAGAAGATCTCGGTCTTTTTCGTCGGGATCGTCGTGTTGCGCGTAATCATCTTGGTGAAGACGCCGCCCAGGGTCTCGATGCCCAGGGTCAGCGGGGTCACGTCGAGAAGCAGGACGTCCTTGACCTCGCCCGATAGGACGGCGCCCTGGATGGCCGCGCCAACGGCGACGACCTCGTCCGGGTTGACGCCCTTGTGAGGCTCCTTCCCGAACAAATCGCGGACGAGCTGCTGGATGCGCGGCATCCGGGTTTGGCCGCCGACGAGCACGACTTCGTGGATGTCCGAGGCCTTGAAGCCGGCGTCGGACAGAGCCTGCTTGACCGGGGCGACCGAGCGCTGGATGAGGTCCTCGACGAGCTGCTCGAGTTTGGCCCGGGTTATCTTCATGAGGAGGTGCTTGGGGCCGGAGGCATCGGCGGTGATGAAGGGCAGGTTGATCTCCGACTCCATCGTCGTCGAAAGCTCGATCTTGGCCTTTTCCGCCGCTTCCTTGAGCCGCTGGATGGCCATCTTGTCCCGGGTCAGGTCGATCCCGGATTCTTTCCTGAATTCCGAAACGATCCAATCCTGAACCCGCTGGTCGATGTCGTCGCCGCCGAGATGGGTGTCACCGTTGGTGGACTTCACCTCGACGACGCCCTCGCCGACCTCGAGGATGGAGATGTCGAACGTGCCGCCGCCGAAGTCATAGACGGCGATGGTCTGGTCCTTCTTCTTGTCCATTCCGTAGGCCAGGGCGGCCGCTGTGGGCTCGTTGATGATCCGCACGACCTCGAGCCCGGCGATCTTGCCGGCGTCCTTGGTCGCCTTTCTCTGGCTGTCGTTGAAATAGGCCGGGACCGTGATGACCGCTTTCTCGACCTTCTCGCCGAGATGGTCTTCGGCCGCTTTCTTCAGCTTCTGAAGGATGAGGGCCGAGATCTCGGGGGGCGAATATTCTTTTCCGAGTGCCTTGACCCGGCAGTCGCCGTTGGCGGCCTCGGTGACCTTGAACGGGACCTGTTGGACCTCGGTCGGAACTTCCTTCAACCTCCGGCCCATGAACCTCTTGATCGAATAAATCGTATTTTCCGGGTTGGTAACGCGCTGCCGCTTGGCCACCTGGCCGACCAGCCGCTCGCCTTTGGCCGTGAAGGCGACGACCGACGGCGTCGTCCGGCCGCCCTCCTCGTTGGGGATGACGATCGGGTTGTCGCCTTCCATGACGGCGACGACCGAATTCGTCGTTCCGAGGTCGATTCCGATGATCTTTGCCATATAGTATCTCCTTTATTTTACTGTTAGCAGAATAACAATATATTATATGAGCGTTACGTTGTCAAGTATTTTCTAAAAAATATTTATGCTTTATTTATAAGGATTTTTATAAAAAAGATCAGGGTATGATGATCGTCTGATGGCCGTCCAGGTATGCCCAATAGATCTCCTGGGCGGCTTTCTCCGAAGGAAGGACGATCGAGATTTCGGTAAACGGCTTTTTCTTGATCGTTCGAACGACCGTCTTGATCGGAAGCCCGAAGTACCAGCCCAGCGACTTTCCCAGGTTGATCATGCGCGCGCCGAAATTTTTCGTCCGCGGCTTGACGGAGACCCGGATCTCGTCGTCGAAGACCAGGTCGTAATGCAGCGGCATGTCGTGGAGCTCGAGGATGCCGAGATCGGGGTTCGCCGACGCTGCCGGAGAAGCCGATCCGGGCGCCGGCTTCGTCTCTTCTTTCCCGGGTGTGATGTTCGTCCGATGCGCCGGCTTGAGCGCGCTCTTCATCTTCAGCTTGAGAGTCTTCATCGGGATCCGCTGTCCCCACATCCGCATGCTCCCGATGTCCCATTTTCGCAAGGTCATCCCCCTGACTTTCAGGGAAATCTCCTTCCCGGCCAGGTCGATGACCATGTACGAACCGCCGGCCTTGGCCAAGGCGAGTTCGCTTTCGAGGAGCCGGTTCCGGCTCTTGAGCTCGGCCGAAGACTGGGCCCAGGCGGAGATGACGAGGGCGGCGGCCGCTCCCGTCAAGATCAGGACCCGCAGCGTTCGTTTCATGGTTTCAATAGATGTAGATCTTCGTGCCCATCGGGATTATCTTGAAGACCTCGGTCAGGTCCTTGTCGCCGACCCGGACGCAGCCATGGGTGACGTTCCGGCCGAGGAGGCGCGTATAAAGCGTCCCGTGGATGAAGTACCCGGACCCAAAGCCAAGGGCATAATCACCGAGGGAGTCGTTGTCGATGCGCTCATTGTAATCCGCGGGGGGCTTCTCGCCTTCCTCGATGAAAGCCCAATCCGGCTTGATCCACGTCGGATTGACCAGCTTCGAGGTCACGCTGAATTCGCCCCGCGGGGTGTCGAAGATCCACTCCCGCTTCCCTTCCGTATCCTCGAGGATGTCCCCCGATCCGCACGAAACGACCACTTCCTTGACGACCTTCCGGTCCTTCATGATGAAGAGCCGGTTGGCCGCGGTGTCGATGACGATGTAGAGCCCGCGGGGAGCCAGGGCGCCGATCCGGTTTTCCATCTGCATGTTGCGATTCTTGAGATCGGCGTCCGTCAGAGGCTTCTTCCCAGCCGGGACCGGGGCCGCAGCCGCCGGCGTCTCTCGCGACCAGACGAACGCCTGGAAAGCGTAGCCCGCGGCTTCGACGGCGACCAGGATCCCCCCGAGGACGATCAGGGTGATTTTGAGAACGCGGAGCGGCTTCATTGGCGCTTGAACTTCATTACCTCGGCGAGGATCGAGTCCTCGACCGAGAGTGTTCCCACGATCGTGACCACCGTCCCGACCGCGGCGGCTTCGTAGACGGCGTCTATGTCCTTATTTTCCATGCCCACGCACCCCCGGGTCAAGCTGTCCTTGCCGCCGCCGTGGATCTCGATCGCCCCACCGATCCCCGCTTGCCGAGGAATCGTCCCGGAGCGCTTGCCCTGGGCGAAGATCTGCCTGTCTTCTTCGTTCGGATAATCGATCAGGAGGGCCTTGTAGAAGGTCCCGTTGGGATACTTCTGGACGATCTTGTACCGGCCCTCGGGCGTGGCCTCGTCCCCCGAGTACATCTTGTCCGAAAGCCCGAAACGGCCCAGCCCGATGTCGAAGCTGGCCATCCTCATGCCCTTCCGGTAAATATGGAGCTTTCGCTCGAGCTTGCTGACGATGAAGGCCGTGGATCCCCGGGCTTTGGAATCCGCGATCGTGTCGTCCGCCCATTTCTTCCAGCGGGCGAGCTGCCCCTTGTCCAGATACCGGCTCAGGAGCTTCGCCGCGGCTTCCTGCGCGGCGGCGATGGAGGCGCGGCCGTCCTCGAGGAGGGCCCGGGCTTTGTCGAACTCGGCCTTCCGGACGAGGATTTCGGCCTCGGACAGCCGGATGTCGGCCTGGGCGATGTTTTTCCGGACCGAACCGTTCTCGTTGAAATACTCGGTCATCTGCCGGAGCAGGCCGGACTGCCGCGCGCATTCCTGGATGTCGGAGGTGAGGACCTTTTCTTCGGTGGCCCGAAGATTCCGGATCTTCTCGAGCAGCTCACGGCCCGAGGCGACAAGTGTCTGCATCTCCCGGCGGGACGGGCCGTAGTCCCTGAACCAGCCGAACTTGGCCGCTTCTACGGCCATGAGATCCTGGCCGGACTTCAAGCCCTGGCGATAGAGGTCGTATTCCCGGGGAGCGTAAGAAGAAGCGCCGGCGCTCCAGATCGACTGCTCGAGGCTTTCGGCCTCGGCGGCTTCCGGAGGCGCCGGCGGCGGATGACAGGCCAGGGAAAAAAGAGAAACGGCCCCGAGTAAACAGATCCTTCCGCTAAGCGATCGCTGCTTCAAAAGAACCCACCATCGGAGCCGTTCGGCGGACGATCGGGTCGTCCTTACTTCTTGCCGGTGACTTTCTCGATGGCGGCTTTGACCTGCTCGATAACGGTGGTCACCGTCGCCTTGATCGACTTGGCCTTGTCCTGGGCGGCGATGTAGTCCTGCGCGTCGATGGCGGCCTGGATGTCGCCGAACGAGGCCTCGGCGCCGGCCAGATCGGCCTTCAGGGCGTCGATGTCCTTCTTCGTGCCTTTGCCGGTCGGGGCCTTCGCCAGGAGGGCCTTGGCCTCATCGATGGCGGTCTTGGTCTCGCCCTGGAGCTGGATGGCCAGGTTCTTCGCGGCTTCGATCTTGGCCGGGAGAGCGGCCTTCAGGTCTTCGGCCTGCTTCAGGACGCCGGCGAGCATTTCCTTGGCCGGTCCGAACTTCTTGAAGAACTTCTTGTCCTGGGCGGCGATTTCGTCGAGGGCTTTCTGCAGCGAGTCGTTGACGGCCTTGAGCTCTTCGACCGCATACTTGTCGGCGCCGGCCTTGGTCACGGCCTCGATGGCGGCCTTCGCGCCGTCGATCTGAGCCTGGGGGGCCTTGCAGCCCGTGAGAGCAATGGCGAGCACGAGAACGAGAACGAGATTCCGAGTGATGCCTTTCATGAAGTTTACCTCCTTTTCATGATAAAAGCTGATCACGACGTCAAAACACACAAAGACCTTGACCCCGCGTCCCGATTTTGATTAGAGGAATGCGCGAGCCTAAGGCTGTGGTTTACTCTAGCACGCAACTCGAGAAAAGTCAACAACGAAATCAATTTTTTCCGGCCCTTATTTCATATCGGGGTCGGCAATGAATCCTTCCTTCATCATCATCTTGACCTCGGCCCGGGCCTGACGGATCGTGGCCTCGGCAAGCTTGTAGCGCTCGTCCGCCGGGAAGCTCTTGCGGGCGACGCCCTGCTCGATGGCCTTGCTGCCGACCGCCACGGCCTCGCGCGGGAAAACGGTCCACTCGTCCATGTTCGGGATGATGTATTCCTCGTGGATGCCCCTGTCGGCTGCGACCTGGGCCATTTCCGTGGCCGCCGCGATGCACATCTCGTCCGTGATCGTTTTAGCCCGCACATCGAGCGCGCCGCGGAAGATGCCCGGAAAGCCGAGCGAGTTGTTGACCTGGTTCGGGAAATCGGACCGGCCCGTGGCGACGATCCGGGCGCCCGCCTCTTTCGCTTCCCAGGGCCAGATCTCGGGGATCGGGTTGGCTTCGGCGAAGACGATCGCGTCCTTGCCCATGGCCTTGATCCATTCGGGCTTGATCGTGCCGGGCCCGGGGGTCGAAACCGAAACCAGGACGTCGGCGCCGGCCAGGGCGTCCGGGAGGTCGCCCTTGGTCATCCGGGCGTTCGTCCGGAGGCAGAGGTCCCATTTCTCCTTGTACTTGGCCTGGAGGATGTCCCGGTCGCTCCGGTCGCGATGAAGGATCCCCTTAGAATCGACCGACATCATGTTCCCCGGAGTTGCTCCGGCGGCCATGATCATCCGGGCGATGGCGACGCCGGCGGCCCCGGCCCCGGCGATCACGATCTTGACCTCGTTCATCTTCTTCTCGACGATTTTCAGGGCGTTGATCAGTCCGGCGACCGTGACGCACGCCGTTCCCTGCTGATCGTCGTGCCAGATCGGGATGGAGCATTCCTTGCGCAGCGTATCCAGGATGTGAAAGCACTTCGGGTGGGAGATGTCCTCGAGGTTCACGCCGCCGAAGGTCGGCTCGAGGGCCTTGACGATGGCGATGATCTTGTCCGGGTCCTTTTCCCGCAGGCAGAGGGGGAAGGCGTCCACGCCCCCGAGATATTTATAAAGGATCCCCTTTCCTTCCATGACCGGAAGGCCGGCTTCGGGGCCGATATCGCCCAGCCCGAGGACCCGCGACCCGTCGCTGATGACGGCCACGAAATTCCCTTTGTTGGTGTAATCATAGACCTTGTCCGGGTCCTGGTGGATCTCCTTGCAGGGCGCGGCGACGCCCGGCGTGTACCAGACGGCAAAGTCGTTGAAATCCCGGATCCGGCACTTCACCCCGACGCCGATCTTGCCCTTATAGAACCGATGGAGACGCGGCGCGTCTTTCGAGGGCTGCTCGGCTTTCTGGAGCAGTTCTTCGACCGTGACTTTCTTCATTGATGAGACCTCCTTGGGATAAAAAGGGATTCATTATTATCCCATTCCGGGAAGGATGTCAAACGGCCGGAGGCTCAGCCGAGGAGCTTGTCCAGGCCCACGATGAGGTCCTGGTGGCTGAGGCTGGCCAGGTCGATCACCCCCGTGTCCATCCGGATGGCGTCCTCGGGGCAGGCCTCGACGCAGAAGCCGCAGAAACAGCAGCGGTTGAGATCGATGACGAAGGACGCGGGGACCTTCTGGATCTCGGGGTCGGGGTCCTCGGCGGCTTCGATGACGATGCATTCCGACGGACAGACCGTGGCGCAGAGCATGCAGGCGACGCAGCGCGGTTTCCCATCCTCCCTGCGCATCAGCCGGTGGAGGCTTCGATGGCGGGCGGCCAGCGGCTTTCGCACCTCGGGATACTGGATCGTGACCGCGCCCTTGCGCCGGGTCTTGATCCCGACGAGGTTGAGAGTGTGGAAGACCATGTTGACCGTGAAATGCCGGGCCGTGATGACGCTGCCGCGGATGATCTCCCAGAGGATGCCGAGTGCTTTGCCCATATCACAGACTCATGATCAGGCCCGTGGCCAGGATGTTCAGGAGGCTGAGCGGAACGAGGACCTTCCAGCCGAGGTCCATGAGCTGGTCGTAGCGGAGCCGCGGATACGTCCAGCGGATGAGGATTTGGAGCCAGCAGAAGAAGATGACCTTCACGTTGAAGATGAGGACCTGGAACACGGTGACGAGCCAGGAAGCGATATGCCAGGTCCCGCCCCAGGGAAAAGCGAAGCCTTGGGGACCCAGCCAAGGCACCTGCCAGCCGCCGAAAAAGAGGGTCGTCATCAGGCAGGACACGATCAGGACCTCCATGAAATCCGTGAACATGAACATGCCCCACTTGAGCCCGCCGTATTCGGTGAAGAAGCCGATGATCTCGGACTCCCCTTCCGGCATGTCGAACGGAACGCGCTTGGTCTCGGCCAGGGCGGCGACGAAGAAGATGAAGGCCCCGACCGGCTGGAGGAAGACGCCCCAGGCGGGCAGGAAGCCGAGGACGAGGCTGCCCTGGGCCCGGACCATCTCCGAGATCCGCAGCGAGGGGAAGACCATGATCAGACCGACGAGAGACAGCCCCAGGGCGACCTCGTAAGAGATGAGCTGGGCCGCGCCGCGCATCCCGCCCAGGAGGGCGAAGCGGTTGTTCGAGGACCATCCGCTCAGGATGATCCCGTAGATGCCGAGCGAAAGCATCGCCAGGACGAAAAGCAGGCCGACATCGGCGTCGAAGACCTGGAGGGGGATCGTCTTGCCGCCGATCCGGATATCGTCGGCGAACGGGATGGCCGAAATCGTCACGGCGACGAAGAAGAACGACAGGAAGGGAGCCAGGGTGTGAAGGAGTTTTTTCGAGAAGGACGGGACGAAGTCCTCCTTGAAGATCATCTTGATGGCGTCCGCGAACGGCTGGAACAATCCGAACAGCCGGAGGCCCAGGATCTGGGCCCGGTTGGCCCCGATGCGGTCCTGCATGACCGCGCTCTCCTTGCGCTCGAGCCAGGTCAGATAAAGGGTCAGGACGAGGAACCAGACCAGGGCCAGGACGAGCTTGATCAGCAGGATCCCGATCATGGCCGCTCTCCCAGCTTCCCGGAGAGATCGACGAGGACGTCGGCCAGCGGCCGGATGTCGAAGCAAGCCGGGACCGCCGCCTCGAACCGCTGGACTCGGCCGTCCGCGTTGGTGTAGCTGCCGCGGTTTTCGGCCGGGGCCGACACGGGCAGGACGAGATCGGCGAGCGGGACCGAGGGCGTCTCGTGGGTCGTGAAGAGGATCTTGGTCGCGACCTTTCGGAGAGCTTCCCAGGCAGCGCTGCCGCTCGGGATATTCGCCCGGTTCGTCTCGAAAATGAAGAGGAGGTCGGATCGGGCCGCGATCTCAGCCGGATCGGCGGCGCGCGGATCGAACCCGACCGCGGCGGCGCCGGCGCGGTTGGGCGTCCGGTCGGCCAGGAGAAGGATGCCGGAGGCTTCCCCCTCCGGGGGGTCGGCGAAAGCGACCGCTCCCGCGCCAAGAGAAGCGAGAAGGCGCTTGACGTGTTCGAGCTCCTCGTTCGTCAGGAAGGAGTGGAGAATGGCGCCGATTCGGCCGGCTTTTCCCGCCGAGCGCAGGGCGGCGATCCGTTCCACGGCGAAGTCGAGCGCGCGGTCCCAACCCCACTCGGTCCCTGCACCGCCCCCTCCGTTTCGGGCGATCCGCTCGCGCCGGACGGCCCGGTGATCGGCCACGAAACCGGCCCGGCCGTCGTCGCACATGAAATGCCCGTTGACGGCGTCGTTCTGCCTCGGCCGGACCCTGTAGATTTTGGCCGAACCGGGCACGCGGGTGAACCCGGGATGATGGTCGATGACGATGTTGCAGCCCCGGGCGCAGAGCGGGCAGATCGAATCCGCGTGTTTGAGGAACCAGGGGCGGGTCTTGAAACGGAAATCGGTGCTGGTGATGGCCCCGACCGGGCAAAGGTCGACGAGGTTCCCCGAATCGACGCTCCGGATGATCTCGCCCGGGAGTGTCGTAATCTCAGCATGGACGCCTCGCTCGACGACGCCGAGCTCGCGGGTCTGCGCGATCTGGGCCAGGAACCGGACGCAGCGCGTGCATAGGACGCAACGCTCCCGGTCGAGAAGGAGCTTCTCCCCGATCTTGACCAGCTTCTCCCGCCGCTCCTTGGGCTCGATGTTGCGGCTCTCGGCCAGATCGTAGCCGGCGTAATAATCCTGAAGGGTGCACTCCCCCGCTTTGTCACAGATGGGACAATCGATGGGATGATCGGCCAGGAAAAATTCCAGGACGCTCCGCCGGGCCTCCCGCACGGTCGGCGTGTCGGTCCGGACCTTCAGGCCGTCGCGGACGACGAGCGAGCAGGCGAGCTCAAGTTTCGGGCTGCCCTCGACCTCGACGAGGCACATCCGGCAGCTTCCTTCCGGCTGGAAGGCGGGATGATAGCAGAAATGCGGGATGGCGATCCCGACGGATTCGGCCGTATCGAGGACGTTCCGGCCGGCCGCCGCTTCGATCCGCTTGCCGTCGACTTCGATGACCGGCATCCCTATTTCATCCCTTGCTCGAGCTCGGCGCGGAACTTCCGGACGATCGCCAGGATGGGCAGCGCCGCCGCGTCTCCGAGCGGACAGAGCGTCCGGCCCTTGATGTTCTCTGCCAGCCGGAGGATTTCGTCCAGGTCGGCGGGGCGTCCGCTCCCCGCGGAAATGCGGCCGACGATTTTGTTGATCCAGGCCGTTCCGATCCGGCAGGGCGTGCACTGGCCGCACGATTCATGGCTGTAGAATTTCGCCACCAGGACGAGGAGGTCGATGATCCGCGTGGTCTCATCGATGACGATGACTCCCGCGGAGCCGAGCATCGATCCCGCGGCGGCGATCCCCTCCGTGGAGAGAGGGACGTCGATCTCGCCGGCTTTCAGCAACGGCGCCGATAAACCGCCGGGAATGACCGCCTTGAGCGTCTTCCCGTCCTTCAGCCCGCCGGCATGGGTGAAGATGAGCTCGCGGAGCGGAGCGCCGACCGGAAGCTCATAAATGCCGGGCCGGACGACCGGGCCGCTCACGCAGAAGAGGCGCGTTCCGCCGTCTTTGGGCCGGCCCTGGTCCAGGAACCAAGCCGCGCCGTTCTGGACGATGCCCGGGACGTTGGCCAGCGTTTCCACGTTGTTGATGACCGTGGGACGGCCGAACAGCCCGACGGAGGCGGGGAACGGAGGCTTGAGGCGGGGAAGGCCGCGCTTTCCCTCCAGCGATTCGAGGAGGGCGGTCTCTTCGCCGCAGATGTAGGATCCCGCTCCCCGATGGACGTGGATCTCCGCGGAAAAATCCGTGCCCAGGATATTCGGGCCGAGGAATCCGCGGGCCCGGGCCTCCTCCAGGGCGGCCTCGAGCCGGCGGGCGATCATCTCGTATTCCCCGCGGATATAGACGTAGGCCGTCTCGATCCCCACGGCGTAGCAAGTGAGGATGATTCCTTCGATCATGAGATGAGGAGTATGGGCGAGGATGAAACGGTCCTTGAACGTGCCCGGCTCGCCCTCGTCGGCGTTCACGCAGAGATACCGGGGCGTGCCGGCGGCCTGCGGGACGAATCCCCATTTCGTCCCCGCCGGGAAGCCGGCTCCCCCGCGTCCCCGCAGGCTCGCGGCCTTGACCTCGGCCGCGACGGCGGCGGGCGTCATCCCGGTCAGGGCTTTGCGCAGGGCGGCGTATCCCCCGGTCTCGAGATAGGTGTCGATCCGGAAAAGGTCCGTCCGGTCGAAATTTTTAGTCAGGACGGCCGCCCCGCTCATCATGGCAGGCCTTCGAGAAGGGCGTCCAAGCCCGCCGAGTCGAGGTTTCCGTGATAATCGAAATTGACCATCAGGCAGGGCGCTTGTTCGCAGGCGCCCAGGCACTCGACCCCGGTCAAAGTGAACTTTCCGTCGGGGGTCGTCTCCCCTAATTTGATCCCGAGCTTGGATTTGAGGTGCTCGACCAGCCTCCCGCCACCGGCCAGCGCGCAGGACACGTTCGTGCAGACCTGGAGATGGTAGCGTCCGATCGGCGCCCGGCGGAACATGGAGTAAAAGGACACGACCTCGTGAACGCTCATCGCCGGGATCCCGAGAATCCCCGCGACCGAACGCTCGTCGTCCATGGTGATGTGGCCGAGCTCGTTCTGAACGAGATGGAGGACGGGCAGAAGCGCCGCCTGTTTGGCCGGGTAACGGCCGGCGAGCCGGGCGATTCCTTCGACCAGGGCGGGCGGGAATTCGCGGCTCACCGGTCGAGCTCCCCGAGGATGATGTTCATCGATCCGAACGTCGGGATGATGTCGGCGACCAGGCGGCCCCGGATGAGCTCCTCCAGGGAGGCCAGGAGGGGCAGGCAGGGCCCGCGGAGGTGCAGCCGGTAAGGCCGGTCCGTCCCGTCGGAGACGATGTAATAGCCGACCTCTCCGTTCCCCCCTTCGACGGCGGCGTAAACGTCGCCTTTGGGCGGGCGGATGCCGTGGCCGGACATGAAGTACTTGAAATGGGTGATGAGTCCCTCGATCGAGGTGTAGGCCTCCTCCTTGGCCGGAATGACGTAACGGCGGTCGGAGGACAGGATCTGGGATTGGACGGCGAGCTCCGCTCCCTCGAGGTTCGGCGAGAGCTTGATCGGTTTCCCGGGCCTGCGGGTCCGGGAGGCCTTGACTGCCGCGGCCGGCTCGAGCCCGTCGGCCACGACTTTCGGGCAGGCCGGCTCGAGAAGCGGAACGACCTGCTCGATGATCCGGAGGCTCTGCTCCATCTCGCGCATCCGGACCATATAGCGGTCGAAATTGTCGCCGCGCTCTCCGACCGGGATCTCGAACTTGAACCTGTCGTAATCGCCGTAGGGAAAGGCCCTCCGGACATCGTAGGCGATCCCCGTCGACCGGAGGGCGGGGCCTGTCCAGCCCCAGTTGAGGGCGTTGTCCTTGGCCATGACGCCGACGTCGCGGGTCCGGCCGAGGAAAATCTTGTTCTTGTCGAGCAATCCGTGAACGTCCTTGAGCACCTTCCGCGTTTCGCGGAGGCCGGCCGCGGTCGCTTCTTTATACCCCGGGTGGAGGTCGGCCCGGACGCCGCCGATCCGGATGTAGGAGGTGGTCATGCGCGCGCCGGTCGTCTGCTCGATGACGTCCCAGAGGAACTCGCGGGCCTTCATATTATAAAGGAACACCGTGAAGGCCCCGCATTCCATGGCCATGGCCGCGAGGCAGGTCAGATGGTCCGATACGCGGGACAGCTCGGAGAGAAGGACGCGGATGAGCCGGGCCCGCTCCGGGACGTCGATCCCCAGGAGCTTCTCCATCGCCAGGGCGTAGCCGTGGTTGTTGATCAGCGGCGAGACGTAGTTCAACCGGTCCGTGTAGATGAGGAGGTTGAAGTAGGTCCGGTTCTCGCAGGTCTTCTCGAAGGCCCGGTGGAGGTAACCGACCTCGACCTCGGCGTTGAGGATCCGCTCGCCGTCGAGCTCGAGCATGATCCGGACGGCGCCATGGGTGGCCGGATGGGACGGGCCCATGTTGACGAGGAGGCTCCCCTCCCGGGCATTTTGCTGGATCCGGAACGGCGTCGTCACGGCGTCCTCATGGGGATGACGGGCTGCCGCTTACGGAAGGGATAGTCCTTGCGCAGGGGATGGCCGACGAACTCCTCGTTCATGAAGAGCCGGCGCAGGTAAGGATGCCCGGCGAATTTCACGCCGAACAGGTCATACACCTCGCGCTCCATCCAATCGGCGTTCTTCCACAGGGGCGTGAGTGAAGCGACGGTCGGATCCGGCCCGGGCAGGCCGAGCTTGACCCGCAGCTTGCGCAAACCGCTCAGGGAAAAGAAGTGATAGACCATCTCGAACCGCTCGGGACGGTCGGGAAAATCGACGCAGGTCAGGTCGAGCAGCGTGGCGAAATCGCCCGGGCCGTTCTTCAGCTCGGCGGCGATCTCAAAAAGGGATTCCGGCCTGATGACAAGGGCCATGTCGCCGAGCGGCGACGACGTCTCCACGACCGCGCCGGGAAAGCGGGCCGCGAGGGCGGTCAGGAAGTCGCTTTTTTCTTCCATCGCCAGTCTTGATCCTGTTTCTTGATCTTCAGTTGGAGCTTCACGAGCGAGTCCAGGACCATCTCGGGCCGCGGCGGGCAGCCCGGAATGAAGACGTCGACGGGAATGATCCGGTCGATGCCCTGGACGACTGCGTAATTGTCGTAGATCCCGCCGCTCACGGCGCAGGCGCCGAAGGCGATGACATACTTCGGCTCGCACATCTGCTCATAGACCGTCCGGAGGATGGGGGCCTGCTTCTGGCAGATCGTCCCGACCACGAGGAGCAGGTCGGACTGGCGCGGGGTGAAGCGCGTCCAGCCGGCGCCGAAGCGGTCGATGTCGAAATGGGCGCACGCCGCGGACATGTACTCCATGCCGCAGCAGGCGGTGACGTAGGGATAATGGAAGATCGAGTACTTCCGGCCCCAGCCGAGCATCGAATTCAGGGTCGTCGTGAACCAGGGAGCCTGGAAGGGGTTCATTCCCATTTCAGGGCCCCTTTCTTCCAAGCATAAGCGAACCCCGCGGCCAGGATCCCGGCGTAGGCCAGCATGACGACCAGGGCGGTCACCCGCATCTCCTTAAAGACGAGGGCCCAAGGGAAAAAGAAGACCACTTCGACGTCGAAGAGGAGAAAGATGAAGGCCACGAGGGAATACTTGAGGGGGAACGTGGGAATGCCTTCCTGGAGCGGCGGACTGCCGCACTCAAAGGGCGTCTGCTTCGTCGGATTGGTCTTGCGCGGGCCGAGGAGGGCGTTCATGGAGAGGAGCAGGACGCTCAGCAGCCCGACGACGAGGAAAACGAATACCAGCTCCATGAGCCTCTCTTTTCTGTGGAGGAATTTTATCCGAACAAGGTCATTTTTGCAACGGCCCCAAACATTTCAGTTGACAATGTGAATCGCCTCCCCGCGGACCTTGAGGGCGGCCTCCATCACCGCCTCGCTGAGGGTCGGATGGATGTGGATGGCCGAGGCGATGTCCCGGACGGTCAGCCCCTTATTCATCGCCAGGGTCAGCTCGGCCAGAAGGTCGCTCGCCGACGGCCCCAGGATATGTGCGCCGAGGATCCTGTCGTCCTTGCCGGCGATGATCTTGACCAGGCCGTCCGGACTGTCCATGGTCAGGGCCCGGCCGTTGGCCTGAAAGGAGAAGATCCCGGTCCGGACGTCCCCCGAACGGTCTCGCGCTTCCTCTTCCGTCAACCCGACCGAGGCGAATTCGGGCTCGGTAAAGACGGCCATGGGAAGCGCCCGGAGATCGATGATCTCCCGGCCGCCGCAGGCGTTGGCCGCCGCGGCCAGACCCTCATGCGAAGCTTTGTGGGCCAGGAGCTTCCCTCCGATCAAGTCGCCGATGGCATAAACGCCCGGAACGCTCGTTCCCAGGGCCTCGTTCACCTCGACGAACCCGGATTTTCCAATCGCCACCATCGGCGCGCCGGCGTGGAGGCGCTCGGAGTTCGGCCGCCGCCCCGTGGCTAGTAGAACCCGCTCGGCGGCGAATTCGAACCGGGACTGATCCTTCAGGGCGGTCCCTTTGAGAACGACCCGGCCGTCTTCTTTCCGGCACTCCTCGATCCGCATCGAGGTCAGGACTTTGAGTCCCTGTTTTTTCAGAACGAGCTCGAAGCGGCCGGCCATTTCCTTGTCGCTTCCGGGCAGGGCCGTGGGCAGGATCTCGAGGACGGTCACCTCGGTTCCGAGCCGGTGATAGATGGTCGCCATCTCGATACCGATTGCCCCGGCCCCGATGACGAGAAGACTTTTGGGCGCGGGATCGAATTCGAGCGCTTCACGGCTGGTCACGACCGAAGCGCCATCCGCGCGGAGAAAGGGGAGCTCGGCCGAACGGCTTCCCGTCGCCAGGATGATCCGCTCCGCCTCGAATGTCTTCTCCTCATCTTTCACCCGGGCAACAACGGTCCGCTCGTTCCGGATCGCCGCCGTCCCCCGGACGAGCTCGATCCCGTATCTCTGGAAAAGGAATTCGACGCCGCGCACAAGACGGTCGACGACCTTGTTCTTATCCTCCTGGACCTTCTTCCAATTCAGGCCGATCCCGTCCAGGGCTCCCTCAAGCGTTTTGCTCTTCCTCAGCTCTTGTAAGAGCTTGGTTTGATGAAGGAGGTGTTTCGTCGGGATGCAGCCATAGTTCATGCATGTCCCGCCGACCCGGTCCTCTTCGAAGACCACGACTTTTTTCTTGAGCTGAGCGCAGCGGATCGCCGCGACGTATCCGCCCGGTCCCCCGCCGAGAATGGCGATGTCCTTCTTCGCGATCATGTTCCGGCCTCCCGAGAGCGATGGAAACGGGATTTTACCAACGGAGCTGGGGTCGCGTCTACAAATTTCAATTTTTATAGATGATCGCCGGTTGAGCGTGGCCGAGTTTGAAAATTGAAATTTGTAGACGCGACCCCATTCTTTCCTTACAATAGCGGCGCTTCGACCGAAACGACCGGCCGATGAGGAGCCCCCATGCTCACGACGGCGGAAAAGATCATCTTTCTCCTGGTCATCCTGGCCACGGCCTTCCTCTTCCTGAAGCCGCTCATCCTCCGCTATCGGATCGTCCGCGCCGGGCGAGTCGAGAACCGCTTCGACCGGATGGCCGGGCGCGTCCTCGGCGCCTTGAGCCGGATCCTCTTCCAGCGCTGCACCTTGAAGAACGAGCGCCTTCTCACGGGCTTCATGCACGTCTTCATTTTCTATGGCGCGCTCAGCTTCGATACCATGACGGTCAATCACACCCTGGAGGGTTTTTTCCCCGGTTTCACTCTCTTCGGCGGAGGCGCCTTCGGCGATTTCTTCTCCCTGGTTATCGACGTCTTCGCGGTTCTCGTTCTTGTCGGTGTCGCCTTCTTCGCTTTCCGGCGGTTCATCCTCAAGCCCAAAGCCTACGCCACCACGCCGAAGGATTCGGCGATCATCTACACGGCCCTCGTTCTCGTCACCCTCAGCTATCTCTATTTCGAGGCGTTCTCGATCGCCCATCACCCCGGCACAGAGCGCTTTTCGTTTCTCGGTTCGGCCCTGGCCGCGTCCATTCAAGCCGCCGGAGCGAGCCCCGCCGCCGTCGCCGCCCATTTCAAGATCGGCTGGTGGCTTCACGTCCTTTTCGTCTACGGGTTCATCGCCTACGTGCCCCATTCCAAGTACCTGCACATGTTCACCGGATCACTCAACCTCGTCTTCCGCGCCCCCGGCGTCGGCCGGACGATTCCGCCCATCGACCTCGAAACGGCCGAAACGTTCGGCCTCGAAAAAGCGTCCGACCTCACCTGGAAGGACCGCCTCGATTCCCTCGCTTGCATGGAATGCGGCCGCTGCCAGGACGCCTGCCCGGCCTTCGCCAGCGACAAGCCCCTCTCCCCCAAGATGATCATGTTCGATATGGAGGAGCATCTCCTCCGGAACGCCGCCGCCATCGTCTCCGGAGACCGCGGCAACCTTCCCCCGCTCGTCCCCAACGTCCACACGGAGGACGAGATTTGGACCTGCACGACGTGCGGCGCATGCATGCACGTCTGCCCGGTCGAGATCGAGCACATCCCCAAGATCGTCCGGATGCGGCAGAGCCGGGTCCTTTCCGAAAGCAAATTCCCGGCCGAGCTCGGCCCGTTCTTCCGGAACATGGAGACGAACTCCAATCCCTGGGGGATCGGCTTTTCCAAGCGGGCGGACTGGACGGACGGGCTCGGGATTCCACTTCTGGCCGACCATCCCGGCGCGGAGCATCTCTTCTGGGTCGGTTGCGCCGGCTCGTTCGACGAGGAGGGGAAAGCGACCGCCCGCGCCGTCGCCTCCCTGCTCAAGAAAGCGGAGATCGATTTCGCCATCCTCGGCGCCGACGAGAAATGCTGCGGCGATTCGGCCCGGCGCTTGGGGAACGAATACCTGTTCCAGACCCTCGCCTCGGAGACGATCGAGCTCTTCGCCGCCCGCGGCGTCCGCAAGATCCTGACCATCTGCCCCCACGGGTTCAACGCTTTCAAGAACGAATACCCCGCCCTCCTCGATCACCTGCCGTCGCTCGGCGCCGAATCCAAAGCCCATTACCGGACGATCGAGGTAGTCCATCACGCCGAATTCCTGGCCGGGCTCGTCCGCCAGGGCCGGCTCCGGCTGCGCCCGGGAACAGAGAAGGCCGCCCTGGCCTACCACGATCCCTGCTATCTCGGCCGCCACAACGGCATCTTCGACGCGCCGCGGGCCCTCGTTGCCGGGATCTCCGGACGCCCGGCCGAAGAGCTCGCCAACAACCGGGAGCACAGCTTCTGCTGCGGCGCGGGCGGGGGGCTGATGTGGACCGAGGAGAAGCTCGGCCGGAGGATCAATCATCTCCGCGCCGACGAGGTGATCGCCGCCGGAGCGAAGGGCGTGGCCACGGCCTGCCCCTACTGCCAGACCATGCTCCGCGACGGGCTGAAGGACAAGGCGCGGGAAGACGTCCAGGTCAAGGACCTCGCCGTCTGGCTTTCCGCTGTCGTCGATTAATTCGCCAGGATCGCCCGGAACGCGGCGATCGCCCGCTCGACGTCCTCGTCGTCCACGTCCTTGTGGGTAACGAAGCGGATCCCTCCGGCGAGCGGCAAGGCCAGGATCCCTTTCTCCTTGAGGGCGGCGAGGAATTGGGCGATCGAATATTTCGGATGGGCGAACCCGAAAATGACGATGTTCGTTTCGATCTTGCCCGGATCCAGGGTGATCCCCGGCAATCCGGCGATCGCCCGGGCGAGGGTTTTGGCCCTTTGATGGTCGTCCTTCAGTCGCCCGGGCATCTCGGTCAGGGCGATGATCCCCGGCGCGGCCAGGACGCCGACCTGGCGCATTCCGCCGCCGAGGGCCTTGCGGATGCGGCGGCCGTACTCGATGAAGGCCGCCGGGCCGACGAGCATCGAACCGGCCGGGGCGGATAGGCCCTTCGACAGGCAGAACATAACCGAATCCGCCTGGGCGGCATAGTCCTTCACCGGGACGCCGGAGGCGGTGCTGGCGTTGAAGATGCGGGCACCGTCCATATGGACTTTGAGGGCGTGGGCGAGAGCGACCTTCCGCACGGCCTTGAGATTATCGAGAGGGAGGACGGCGCCGCTGTGGTTGTTGTGGGTATTCTCGACGCAGATGAGCGTCGTCATCGGCGTGTGGACGTTGGGGACTTTGATGTTGGCGGCGATGACATCCGGGTCCATAGCCCCCCGGTCCGAAGGGAGCGGCCGGGGCGTGACCCGCGAGATGAAGGTCATGTGCGTCGATTCAAGGTTGTAGACGTGAGAGCGGGCCTCGACAATGACCTCCTGAAGCTCTTGGGTCCAGCCCTTGATGGCGATCGAATTCCCCATCGTCCCCGAGGGGCAGTAAAGGCCCGCCTCCTTGCCCATGGTCTCGGCGGCCAGGGCTTCGAGCCGCCGGACGGTCGGATCGTCGCCCAGGACATCGTCGCCGACGACCGCCTCGGCCATCGCCTGGCGCATCTTCGGCGTCGGCCGGGTCACGGTATCGCTGCGGAAATCGGATATTCGGTCCATGAAATCCTCCTCGATCGGATGGAATCGGCGCGCTCCGGGATATCTTATCGCTCCGCCCCGGAATTCGCAAATCCCGGCCCGGGCCGCGCCGGCCGGCCGGCCCCGGCAACCTTTTCCGCATTTACACGGTTGTGGTTCTATGGTATAGAAAAGGTCCGGAACCGCGGGAATGTTCTTGCATGGCCAAAAAGACGCCTCTTGATTATGCATTCTCTGCCCTGATCATTCTCCTCCTGTTCTTCGGGGCGGCCGCCCTGTCCTCCCAGATCATCTTCCGCAGCGAGCTCATCACCCTTCCCAATCTGGCGGGCAAGACGGTCGAGGAAGCCCGGACGGCCCTGGCGGCGAAGCGCACCGCGCTGGCCGTCCAGGGAACGCGGTTCGACAGCCGGATCGAAAAGGGTCGGATCCTTTCCCAGGACCCCGGCCCGAACTCCCGGATCAAGACGAAGCGGATGGTGAACGTCATCCTCAGCGACGGCAGCGAGCGGCTGACCGTTCCGGGCCTCGAAGGCCGGAGCCTCGAGTTCGCCGCCCAACAGCTGAAGTCCATCGGCCTCCGCCGCGGCCGCGTCTCCCAGATCCACACGCCGCGCTACGCGGCCGGACGGATCATCGCCCAATGGCCCGCCGCGGGAGACATCGCCGGCCGGAACTCGGCCGTCGATTTCCTCGCCAGCCAGGGTGCCTGGGAACCCCAATACGTCATGCCCGATCTCATCGAGAGGAACGCCGCGCCCGCCCTGGCGCGTCTGAAAGCCCTCGATTTCCAGATCTCCGAGGTCCATTATTCCTATTATCCGGGACTCGGCCCGGGCATCATCATCAAGCAGTTCCCGGTCCATGGGACCCGGATCCAGAAGCGGAATCAGATCACCCTGGAAGTGAGCAAATAGAATGGTGTTCATCGCGCCGTCCCTGCTTTCGGCCGATTTCGCCCGGCTCGAAGAGGCCGTCCGGCTCATCGAGACGGCCGGAGCCGATCTCGTCCACGTCGACATCATGGACGGCCACTTCGTCCCGAACCTGACCTTCGGCCCCCGCCTGGTCGCGCGGCTGAAGGCCGCGACCCGGCTCCCCCTCGACATCCATCTCATGGTCAGCCGGCCCGACGTCGTCGCCCCCTGGTTCATCGAGGCGGGCGCGGACTGGATTTCGATCCACGCCGAAGCCTCTCTTCACCTCCATCGCGACATCACGGCGATCAAGGCCGCCGGACGGAAGGCGGGCGTCGTCCTCAATCCCGCGACTCCCCTCTCCGCTCTGGACGAAATCCTGCCGGAGCTCGACCACGTCCTTCTCATGTGCGTGAATCCCGGCCGGGGGAGCCAGCCGTTCATCGCCTCATCCCGGCCCAAGATCCGGAGCCTCCGCCGCCGCATCCACGAACGTCAGCTGGCCGCCCTCATCGAGATCGACGGCGGGGTCAACCTCGACAATATCGCCGGGCTCGCCGCGGACGGGGCCCGGGTCTTCGTCGCCGGCAACGCCGTTTTCGGCGCCCCGGACCCGGGCGAGGCCGTCCGCCGGATGAAGGCCCTGGCCGGGAAGGGCGAGCCGGAATGAGGGTCCTCGTCACCGGGGCGGCCGGGTTCATCGGCTCACGGCTCTGCGCCCGGCTTCTCTCCGAAGGCGCCGCGGTCGTCGGGGTCGATTGTTTCACCGATTACTACCCGCGCTGGATCAAGGAACGGAACATCGCCCCCCTTCTCCGGCACAAGCGGTTCACGCTCGTTCCGGCCGACCTTAACGATCTTCCGCTCCCGCGGACCCTGCGGAACGTCGAGGCCGTTTTCCATCTTGCGGCGCAGGCCGGCGTCCGGGCGAGCTGGGGACGGAGCTTCTCGGACTACATCCGCCACAACATCCAGGCGACGCAGAGCCTCCTCGAAGCGGCCAAGGACCGGCCCCTCAAGAAACTCGTCTTCGCCTCGTCGTCCTCGGTTTATGGAATGACCCGGGACCTCCCCACGACCGAAACGAGCTTGGTCCGGCCGCTCTCGCCGTATGGAGTGACCAAGCTCGCCGCGGAAGGCCTGTGCGTCCTGTACGCCAAGAATTACGGGGTTCCCGCGGTCTCTCTCCGCTTCTTCACGGTCTACGGACCGGGACAGCGGCCGGACATGGCCTTCCACAAGTTCTTCCTGGCCGTGAGAAACGGCCGTCCGATCACCGTCTTTGGAAGCGGAAGGCAAACCCGGGACTTCACCTTCGTGGACGACATCGTCGCCGCCAACATCGCCGCGCTCGGGCGGGGCCGGCCCGGCGAGATCTACAACGTCGGCGGAGGCCACCGCGAGAGGCTGAGCCGCCTCCTTCCCCTCATCGGGAAGATCTGCGGACGTCCGGTCCGGATCGAGCGGATCGAGAAGCAGAAGGGCGACGTTCCCGACACGTTCGCCGGCATCGCCAAGGCCCGCCGAGAGCTCGGCTTCACTCCCCGGACGCCGCTCGAAGAAGGGCTCCGCCGGGAATGGGAATACATCGAGGACCTCTATTCGGACGCGCCGGCGGAGGCCGGCCGAGGAACATCAACATGAAAAAGCTCATTGTCCTTTGCCTCGTCGCCGGCACGGCCGTTGTTTTCGCGGCCTCCTGCCGCAAGGCCTCCCAGGCCGCGGTCGCGCCGGAGATCGCCTCCTCCGACGAGGCGCTCTTCAAGGAAGGCGAAAAATACCAGAAGAAGGACTCCGAGAAGGCCCGCCTCTATTTCCGTCAGGTCATCGATTCCTTCCCCCGCAGCTTCTATGCCCAGCGGGCCAAGCTGGCCATCGCCGACACGTACTTCGCCGAAGGGGACGAGGGGAACCTGATCCTGGCCGCCACGGAGTACCAGGATTTCATCCGCACCTATCCGATCAGCCCGTCGGCCGCCTACGCCCAGTACCGCGTCGCCCTCTGCTCGTTCAACAAGATCCTCAAGCCCGGCCGCGACCAGGGCAAGACCATCCTGGCCCTGGCCGAGCTCAAAAAAGTCATCGCCGTCTATCCGACGAGCGAGGAGGCCGCCAAGGCCAAGGAGAACATCAAGGTCTGCGAGGAGTATCTCGCCGAGCACAATTTCCTGATCGGGCTGCATTATTACAAAGGGAAGGCCTACAAAGCTTCGACGACGCGCTTCAACGAGATCCTGGCCGAGTATCCCCTTTACAGCGGCCTGGACAAGGTTTATTTCTATCTCGCGGATTCCTACCGGCAATGGACGAAGCCCGAACAGTCCATCCCCTTCTTCACCAAGCTCATCTCCGATTATCCGAAAAGCCCCTTGGCCAAGAAGGCCCAGGAGCTTCTCAAGGAACTCCAAGCCCGGCCGGCGCCCAAGCCGGAGGTCAAGAAATGAGGAGGTCCGAGATGCCCCGCATCCGCCGCACGGCCGCCGCCGGCCTCATCCTGGCGCTCGCCTGCGGACTCGGAGCCCTGCGGCTCCGGGCCCAGGACACGGAAACCCGGACCCGGCTCCTGCCCGGGCTGGGAGCGGGATATTTCGCCCGGACGATCTCCTGGGACGAGAAAGCCCGCGAATCCAAGCTCAAGTCCGTCCTTGCCTTCGCCCGGGGAGAGCTCCGGATCAACGACGGATTCGCCGTCGGGCTGTTCGCGGGATACAGCCTGACCAACCCGAACGGGATCATCTTTCGCGGACTCCCCTTCTCCCTCGATTACGAGGCCGGATCCATCGGCGCGATCCTCGTCGGCGCCGACCTGCGCAAGACGCTTTTCCAGGCCGGCGATTTCGAGTTCGGGGCGACGGCGCGGTATGAGCGCTCATTCGCCTCGACATCCGAGCTCGAGATCACCTCGCTCAACCAGGCGGGGACGGCCAAAGCCATGAGCTCCTGGCAGCGTTTCCTGGCGGGTCCGTTCGTCCGCTATCTCGGCTACGAGTCGTTCTCGCCCTTTCTCGCCCTGACCTTCGACAAGCTCTGGGGGGAGTTCACGATGGCCGAGACGATCGGCGATCTCACCGGCTCGGAAACGAAGCCCGTCTCGGGCAAAGGCATTTTCGGGATCGTTCTGGGAACGGATTTCGAGCCGATCCCCGGTTTCCGGCTCAGCGGTGAGCTCAGCGCGATCCCCTACACGAAGCTCGCCGGCGGCCTGGACGTGGACTACGGGATCGCCCTCCGGGCGATCTTCGGACTCTGACCGGAGGAGGACGCTATGATCCCGCTTCGCCGATTTTGCTTCGCCGCGGTCCTGGCCTTAGGCCTGGTCTTCCCGTCCGGGACCTCCGGAACGCCCGGGCAAGAAACGCTCGCGGGTGCCGCTTTCGTGCCGGGCCAGGTCCTCGTCCGGTTCAAACCTTCCGTCCCGCTCTGGACGAAGGCCGCCTCGATGTCCATGCTCCGCGCCCGGCCACTCTCACGGATCGCCCCGCTCGACGTCTATGTCGTCGGGATCGACGCCTCCACGAGCGTGGAGGAGATGGTCGGACTCTTCGGCCGCAATCCGAACATCGCCTACGCCCAGCCGAACTATGTCTACCGGGCTCAGATCACCCCGAACGACCCTCTCTTCGGCTATCAGTACGCCCTCTTCAACAAGGGGCAGCAGATCGGCTGGATCCCCGGCAGTCCGGTCGGGAACCCCAACGCCGACATCAAGGCCCCCCAGGGTTGGGAGGAGACGATCGGCTCTTCGAGCGTCATTATCGCGATCGTCGACACGGGCATCGACCTGACCCATCCCGACCTGAAGAACAAGGTCGTCGGGACGGGACGCGACTTCGTCAACATGGATTCCGTCGCCGCGGACGATCACGGCCACGGGACGATGGTCGCAGGCGTCGCCGGGGCCGAGACGAACAACAGCGAGGGGATCGCGGGCGTGGGCTGGAACTGCCGGCTTCTTCCGGTCAAGGTCCTCGACGCCCTCGGTCTCGGGACGGAAGACCGGATCATCCAGGGCCTCTTGTGGGCCGTCGAGAACGGGGCGAAGGTCATCAGCCTTTCCTTCGGGGCGCCCACGACGGGCCAGGCGCTCAAGGACACGATCAAGCGGATCGTCGATATCAACGGCGCGGTCGTCATCGCCCCTACGGGGAACGACAACACCGCCGTCTACTCGCCGGCCTCGCTCGACGCCTACGTCCTGGCCGTGGCGGCGACCGATCACAACGATGCCCGCTGGGTCTTCTCGAACTACGGCATCGAGGTCGACGTGGCCGCGCCAGGATACCAGATCTTCACGACCTATCCCGTCGCCTTCTCGGCGGGCTCGCTTCCCTACCGGTTTCAGGACGGGACCTCACTCGCCGCCGCTCATGTCGCCGGCCTGGCCGGTCTCATCCTGAGCCTCAAGCCGGGACTCACCCCGGCCCAGGTCATGAACGTCATCCGCTACTCCGCAGACGATGTCAATTCGGCGCTCTACAAGGGCAAGGACGAGTTCATCGGCTGGGGCCGGATCAACATGGAGAAAGCGCTCGTCCCCCTCGTCATCTCCAAGTGAGGCCGGACGTATGCTCAAGTTCCTCCGCATCCGCCGGCTCGCGACGATCGAGGACATCAGCCTCGATCTCGACTCCGGTTTTTCCGTCCTCACGGGCGAGACCGGGGCCGGCAAATCCATCATCATCGACAGCATCCGGCTCGTCTGCGGAGACAAGGGAGCCCCGGACCTCGTCCGGGCGGGAAGCGCCGAGGCCTCGGTCGAGGCGATCTTCACGACCCCCGAGGGGCCCGTGGACGCCGGAGATCTTTTTGCTGCCGGCGACGAAGAGGTCGTCATCCAGCGAACGGTCCCGCGCGACGGGAACGGCAAAGCCTACTGCGGAGGGGTCCTCGTTCCCGTCCGGAAGCTCAAGGACCTTGCCCCGCGCCTGGCCGAGATCTACGGGCAGAACGATCACGTCTTTCTCCTCCGTCTGGAAAGCCATCTCGAGTACCTCGACCAAACAGGGGGGCTGACCGGCCCGGCCCAGGAAACAGCGGAAGCGGCGCGGGAGCTGCGGAAGCTCGCCCGATCGAAGGCCGAATGGACGGCCAAGGAGCGCGAACGCGGCCAGCGGCTCGATTTTCTGTCGTTCCAGATCCAGGAGATCGAGAAGGCCGCCCTCAGGCCAGGCGAAGAGGAGGAGCTGCGGGCGCAGAGAAACGTCCTGAAGAACGCCGAGAAGGTCCTGGGCTTGACGGAACAAGCCCTCGACCTCGCCTACTCGGGAGAGACGTCGCTCCACGGCCTCCTGGCCCGGCTCGAACACATCCTGGCCGAGTTCGGGCCGTTCGATCCGGAGCTCGCGGCCGCGGGCGAATCGCTCGCTCCGGTCCGAATCCTCGTCGGGGAGCTCGCCGACCGCCTGATGAAATTCCGCGACCGGGAAGATCTCAACCCGGAAACGCTCGAAGCCGTGGAAGAGCGGCTCAGCCTCATCGAAGGTCTGAAACGGAAATACGGGGCCGATATCCGGGAGGTCCAATTCTACCTCGAGGGGTTGCGCAAGGAGCGCGACGCCCTGGTCGGCATCCGGGAAACGCTGGCCCGCATCGACGAAGACATCGGTCGCGCCTGGACTCAGTTCGAGCGGAAGGCCGGAGCGTTATCGAAGGCCCGGGTCCGCGCCGCCCGGGACCTGGAGAAGACCATCGAGGCCGAGATCGCCCAGCTCGGGATGCAGAAAGCCCGGTTCGAGATCCGCGTCGTTTCCACGCCCGCGGCTCCGGCCGAAGCCGAGCGCGTCCGCGACAGCGGCATCGACGACGTCGAATTCCTGATCGGCCCGAACCCCGGAGAGCCGCCCAAGCCGCTCCGGCGGATCGCCTCCGGCGGCGAGCTGTCCCGGATCATGCTCGCGCTCAAGGCCCAGGGCCGGGAGAAGGAACCGTCCAAAACCCTCATCTTCGACGAGATCGACTCGGGGATCGGCGGAAAAACGGCCGAGTTCGTGGCCCGCAAGCTCCGGGGACTCTCCCGCGTCCATCAGGTCGTCTGCATCACCCACCTCCCCCAGATCGCCTCGTTCGCCGCCCACCATTTCCGGATCGAGAAGAAGGTCGCCGGCGAGCGGACCTACACCTCCATCCGGCCGCTCGACTTCGAGGAGCGCGTCGAAGAGATCGCCCGGCTCATGGCCGGGAGCCGTTTGAGCGAGGCGTCCCTCGCCAGCGCTCGGGACATGCTGCGGCACAACATGGCCGCCGAGAAGCCTAGGAAATCAAAAACAGACCAGGAGGCCGGATCATGAACCGAACCGACAAGGCCAACGCCCTTTTCGCCGAAGGATTCAGCTGCTCCCAGGCCGTCTTCGCCGCCTACAGCGACGTGTTCGGCCTCGACCGAGAGACATCGCTGCGGATCTCCCAGCCCTTCGGCGGCGGGATGGCCCATCTCGGCGAAGCCTGCGGCGCCGTCACCGGCGCGTTCATGCTTCTCGGGCTGAAGCACGGCCGGACGCGGGCCGACGACCTGGCCGCCCGGGACAGGACCTACGAGGCGATGCACCGGTTCACTGAACGCTTCAAGGGCCTCCATTGCTCGATCCAATGCCGCTGCCTTCTCGGGCTCGACCTCGGGACCGAGGACGGGATGCGCCAGGCCCGGGAAAAAAACCTCTTCAAGACTCTGTGCGCCAAATACGTCGAGCACGCGGCCGAGATCGTCGGGGAGCTCCTCTGATCCCGGACCGCCGCGCCGCCGGACGGACCCGCCCATGACCGCGCTGACCGGAGTGCCCTTCTTCGTCCGGACGTTCGGCTGCCAGATGAACGAGCTCGATTCCGAGCGGATCGCCGGGCTGCTGACCGAAGCCGGGGCCCGGAAGGTCGGTTCGCTGGGAGAGAGCCGTCTCATCATCGTCAACACCTGCGCCGTCCGCCGGAAGTCGGAGGAGAAGCTGTACTCCTATCTCGGGCGTCTTCGCTCCTGGAAACGCTCCCGCGGCGGCCTCATCGCCGTAACGGGGTGCGTCTCCCAGCTCGAGCGGGAGCGCGTCCTCGAGCGCTGTCCGGACGTGGACGTCGTCGCCGGCCCGGACAATTACCATCGCCTCGCCGGGCTTCTGGCCGAGGGGAAGCGGACCCGGACCGTCCTGGCCTCCCGGGTCCGGGAGTGGCGCGAAGACCTCCGCGGACCGGCCCTCCGCGAAAGCCCGGCCAGCGCCTTCGTGACCATTATGGAAGGCTGTGATTATTTCTGCTCGTATTGCGTCGTCCCCTTCGCCCGGGGGCGGGCGAAATACAGGCCGCTCGGGGCGATCCTCGAGGAGGCCGGACGGCTGGCGGCCGCAGGGACGAAGGAGATCCAATTCCTCGGCCAGAACGTGAACACGTACCGCGACCCCGAGACCGGAGCCGCGTTTCCCGAACTCCTCGAACGGGCCGACCGAATCGCGGGGATCGAATGGATCCGCTTCCTCACCTCGCATCCGCGGGACCTCGATCCCGAGACCGTCGCGGCCATGGCGGCCGCCCGGCATGTCTGCCGCCAGATCCATCTCCCCCTCCAAGCTGGGGCGTCTTCGGTCCTCGCCCGGATGAACCGCGGCTACACGCGCGAAGAGTATCTTCAGCAGGTCGCCCTCCTCAGGGGACGCCTCCCTGACATCGCCCTGACCACGGACATCATCGTCGGCTATCCCGGCGAGACCGAAGCCGAGTTCGCCGAAACGCTGAGCGCGCTCGAGACGATCCGCTTCGCTTCGATCTTCTCCTTCAAATACTCCCCCCGGCCGCGGACGGCGGCGGCCCGGATCCCCGATGATATCCCGGCCGAGGTCAAGAGCCGCCGCCTCCTCGAAGTCCAGTCCCTTCAGAAAGACATCCAGAACGGATTCCACTGCGGCTTCATCGGCAGGACGATCCCCGTCCTCTGCCTCGGCCGGAGCCGCAGAGATCCCCGGATCCATTCCGGCCGGAGCGAAGGGAACCTGGTCGTCAATTTCGACTCGGCCGGCGACGCGGCCGGCTTGTTCGTCCGGGTCGAAATCACCGCCGCCGGTCCCTACAGCCTTCGCGGCCGCCGCGAGGACTGAGCGCCCGGCGTCCCGCCCCGCCCGGCCGTTCATTGCACTCGGGGGCCCTTTCCGATATAATTGCGGCTCTTCGGTGGAGCCCATCCCGGGACCGATGAAATGAAGATCAACGTCTGGAATACTATTTTGCAAATCAGCAAGGAGCGCGGCGTCGAGCCCGGCATCATCATCCGTGCCATCGAAGAATCCCTGAAAGTTGCCGCGGCCAGGTTCTACACCCACAATGAGGCCATCGAAGTCTTTTTCAAGCCCGAAAAGGGAGAGCTGCGCGTCTTCGCCCGGAAGGCCGTCGTCGCGGAGGCGGGGGACCCGGCCCGGGAGATCGCCCTGGCCGAGGCCCGGCTCCTCGAGCCGGCGGTCGAGATCGGCGAAAACGTCGAAGTCGACCTCCCCTCCGACACTCTGGGCCGCATCGCCGCCCAAGCCGCCAAGCAGGTCATCTTCCAAAAGTTCCGGGACGCGGAGCAGGAGAAGATTTACGAAGAATTCGCCCCGAGGATCGGGGAGATCATCGCCGGGACGTATCGCCGCTCCGAGAACGACGCCGTCGTCCTGGAGGTCAAGAAAGCCGACGTCCTGCTCCCCCTGCGGGAGACGCTCATCAACGATTCCTTCCAGCGAGGCGATCAGGTACGGGCGGTCATCGTCCAGGTCCGCAAGACCGTCCGGGAACAGGCTCCGCAGGTGTTCGTTTCCCGGACAAGCCCGCGGTTCCTGGAAAAGCTCCTGGCCCTGGAGATCCCCGAGATCTCCAACGGGACGATCGAAATCAAGGACATCGTCCGCCAGCCGGGCGAGAGGGCCAAGGTCTCGGTCCTCTCCCGGGAGCACGACGTCGATCCGGTGGGCGCCTGCATCGGGGTAAAGGGCAGCCGCATCCTGGCCATCAGCAAGGAGCTCTCCGGCGAGAAGATCGACGTCATCGTCTGGTCCCCCAACCCGGCCGCCTACGCCAAGGCCGCCCTCAGCCCCGCCCGGGTTGAGCGCGTCCAGATCTTGAGCGAGACCGAGAAGACGATGGACGCTTTCGTCGCCCGCGACCAGCTGTCCCTGGCCATCGGCAAGAAAGGGATCAACGTTAAGCTGGCCTCGAAGCTCGTCGGCTGGAAGATCGGCATCAATCCGTCCTAGAGAGAACGACCATGAATGAACCGAAACTTCCGGGCTCGCCCGCTTCACCGGCGGCCCACAAACAAACTGCGTCGGCCGCTCCCAAGCCTGCTGTGGGAACGAAGCCCGTTCCGCCCCACGGGGCTCCGCACCCTGCTCCCAAGCCGGCGGCGCCGAAGCCCGCTCCGCACGTCACTCCGGCGGCGCCCAAGGCCCCCGCTCCCGCGGCGCCGAAGCCCGCCGCGCCCCACGGGGCTCCGCATCCGGCTCCCAAGCCGGCCGCCCCCATCGCGCCGAAGCCCGCTCCGCACGTTGCTCCGGCGCCCCCCAAAGCCCCCGCTCCCGCGGCGCCAAAGCCCGCCGCGCCCCATGGAGCTCCGCACCCTGTGCCCAGGCCGGCCGCGCCCGCCGCGCCGAGGCCCGCCGTTCCGCCCGCCCCGGCGGCCGCCAAACCGGCTCCAAAGCCGGCGGTAAAGGAAGCCCCCAAACCCCGGCCGCTGATCACGCTCAATGAGGGCGCGACGATGAAGGACCTGTCCGACCGGCTCAAAGTCCGGCCCCGGGACCTCCTCGAGAAGCTGGCCACGCGCGGGCACGTCCTCGGCGCGACCGATGTCATCGATGACGCCCTCGCCGCGAAGCTCGCCCGCGACCTCAATTGGCCGATCGAAGTCCAGACAATCGAGCGCGAGATGCGCCTCCGCGCCGAGAGCAAGAAGGCCGACCTGGTCACCCGGCCTCCGGTGGTGACGATCATGGGCCATGTCGACCACGGCAAGACGACGCTCCTCGACGCCATCCGCTCCTCCAATCTCGTAGACAAGGAGGCGGGCGGGATCACCCAGCACATCGGCGCCTACCGCGTCGTCCACAACAAGCGGCCGATCACGTTCATCGACACCCCGGGCCACGAGGCGTTCACCCAGCTGCGCGCCCGCGGAGCCAAGTCGACCGACATCGTCGTCCTGGTCATCGCCGCGGACGAGGCGGTCATGCCCCAGACCCGGGAAGCGATCAATCACGCCCGGGCCGCGGGCGTCCCGATGATCGTCGCCCTGAACAAGATCGACAAGCCCGAGGCCAACCCGGACAAGATCAAGCGCGAGCTCCAGAAGGACGGCATCCTGGTCGAGGAATGGGGCGGCGACGTCATCGCCGTAGCCGTTTCGGCCAAGGAAAAGAAAAACATCAACGAGCTCCTCGACATGATCCTTCTTCTCGCCGACGTCCTCGAGGTCAAGGCCAACCCGAAAGTCCCCGCCCACGGGGTCGTCCTCGAGGCCAGGCTCGACGGGAAGAAGGGCCCTCTGGCGACGGTGATCGTCCAGAACGGCACTCTCTCCCTCGGCGAGGCCTTCCTCGCCGGCCGGACGTTTGGAAAGGTGCGGGCCCTCAATGACGAGAACGGCCGGCTGCTCAAGTCCGCCGGCCCGTCGACACCGGTGGAGATCCTCGGCTTCGCCGCGGTGCCCCAGGCCGGCGACCTCTTTCAGGTCGTCGAATCCTTGGAGAAGGCCAAGATCATCGCCGCGGCCCGCGAAGCCCGCCAGCCCAAGGACGAGCCGAAGAAGGGCGATGCGGTCACGCTCGACGACTTGTTCAAGAAGATCGAAGGCGGGGTCGTCAAGGACCTCTCGCTCATCATCAAGGCCGACGTCCAGGGATCGGTCGAGGTCCTCGCCGGGCTCCTCCCCTCGCTCGGCACGCCGAAGGTCAACGTCCGGCTCATCCATACGGCCACGGGCGCGATCACCGAATCCGACATCCTCCTCGCCTCGACGACGGGGGCCATCATCATCGGCTACAACATCCAGCCCTCGACCCGCATCCAGGAGCTGGCCGCCAAGGGAGGCGTCGAGATCCGGACATACAAGATCATCTACCAGCTCAGCGACGACATCAAGAAAGCCGTCACCGGGCTCCTCGAGCCCGTGATCCGGGAGACGTTCCTCGGACGGGCCCAGGTCCGGAAGATTTTTCACATCCCGAAAGTCGGGACGATCGCCGGGTGTTATGTCCAGGACGGCAAGATCGTCCGGAGCGCGGACATCCGGGTCCTGCGGAACAAGGAGGTCGTCTTCAAAGGCAAGATGTCCTCGCTCAAACACCTCAAAGACAACGTCTCCGAGGTCAAGAAGGACCTCGAATGCGGCATCGGCATCGACCGCTTCAAGGACATCCAGGAAGGCGACGTGATCGAGGCCTATCTGACCGAAAAGGTCATGCCGGTTTAAGCGCGGCGGCCGATGGTCATCGGATTCCTCTCGCTCGATATCCACTTCCCCCAATCCCGTTCTCTCAAGGACAAGCGCAAGGAGCTGGCCGGGATGAAGGACCGCCTGCGGCAGCGCTACAACGTCGCCGTGGCCGAGCTCGACTTCCAGGACACCTGGCAGCGGACGCGGATCGGCGTCGTGGCCCTGAACAGCCGGCCCTCGGTCGTCGAGGACCTGCTCGGACGGATCCGGGCCGACGTCCTGGAGCATGTCGACGGCGTCCTCCTCGACTCCGAGATCAAGTTCTACTGATCCATGCGCGAAGAGAGCCGGCGGCAGAAGCGGATCGCCCGGCTTCTCCAGGAGGCGCTCGGTCCGCTCCTCCTCCGGGAGCTCGAGCTCGGCGCGGCGACTCTCGTGACGGTGACCCACGTCGACATCCTGGCCGATCTCCGCTCGGCCCGCGTCTTCGTCAGCGTCTTCGACGGCGATCCCGCCGCCGTCCTCCGGCGCCTCGAGGAGCGCGCCGGGGCCGTCCGCAGGCACCTTGCCCCGCTCGTGGAACTGAAGTATAATCCCGAGCTATTTTTCAGTCTTGATCCGAGCGCTGACATGGACGCGCGGATCGAAACGCTGCTGCAAGGGACGCGCAAAGATGGCCCCGACCGCGATTGAGCTCATCGCCGCGAAGATCCGCGGCTGCCGGAGCCTGGCCATCACCTCCCACCTCAGGCCCGACGGCGATTCCTTGTGCACGAGCCTGGCCCTGGCGCTGGCTCTGGAAGCGCTGGGCAAGACGGCCGAGATCGTCAACACGGACAAGGTCCCCGTCCCCTTCGACACATTTCCCGCCGCGGCCCGCATCCGGATCGGCCAGATCCCGTCCGGCGTCCACGACACCGTCATCCTCCTTGAATGCGCCGACGTCTCGCGCTCGGGACAGACCGGGATCGAGGGGGCGTACAAGATCAACATCGACCATCACTATTCCAACGACCGGTATGCCGACCTCAATTGGGTCGACCCGGCCGCCTCGGCCGTCGGCGAGCTCGTCTACGAGCTGTGCCGGGCCCTCCCCGTCGCCCTGACCCCGGAGATCGCCAATTTCCTCTACTGCGCCATCGTTTCCGACACTGGCTCGTTCCAGTTTTCCAACACGACGGCCAAGGCCTTCGGCGTCTGCCACGAGCTCGTGTCCGCCGGGGCGAATCCCATCGCCGTGAGCGAGGCGCTCTACCACAATCACCGCCCGGAGAAGGTCAAGCTCCTCGGCCGCGTCCTGTCGCGGCTCTCGATGCGGGCCGGAGGCGCGCTCGCGGTCATCCACATGTTCCGCAGCGATCTCCTCGAGCTCGGCCTCCTCGAGGTCGATACCGAGGACATCACCACCCTGGCCCGGTCGATCCGGGGCGTGCAGGCCGTTCTCTTCTTCAAGGAGATGGAGCCCGGAGTGTTCCGGGTCAGCATCCGCTCCAAGGGCAACGCCCACGCCGCCCGGATCGCCGAGCATTTCGGCGGCGGCGGGCACGTGCATGCCGCCGGTTTCACGGTCAGCGGCCCTTTCGAGCGCCTCGCCGTCGAAGTTCCGGAGACGGTCGAGCGCCTGCTCGGCCAAATGACCGCCCCCCCGACCGATCCTTCGTCCTGAGTCATGGACGGTCTGATCCTCGTCAGGAAACCGGTCCCCTGGACGTCGCACGATGTCGTCCGGAATCTCCGCCGGACGCTCGCGGAGAAGCGGATCGGCCACTTCGGGACGCTCGATCCCCTGGCCTCGGGCCTCCTCCTTGCCGCCGTCGGACGGGTCACCCGCCTGTTCCCCTATTTTTCCGCGTACGAGAAGACCTACGAGGCGCGCATCCGCCTCGGCTTCGCGACCGACACTTACGACGCTGACGGAAGGCCCCTAGGCGAGGAGCGGACGGATCTCCCGCCCGTGGAAATCCTCTCCGCGGCGCTCGGCCGTTTCGAAGGGGTGATCGACCAGCTCCCTCCGCCCTATTCGGCGAAAAAGGTCGGCGGCAAGCCGCTGTACGCCTACGCCAGGAAAAAACAGGAGGTCGAGCGGCGGCCGTCCCGCGTCTTCGTCCGGGCCTTCCGGCTCCGGGGATATGAACCGCCATTCCTCGATGCCGAAGTGATCTGCGGCTCCGGGACCTACGTCCGGGGGCTGGCCCACGACCTCGGCCTCGCCCTGGGCTGCGGCGCGCATCTCTCCGGACTCGTCCGGACGGCGATCGGCCCCTACCGGATCGAAGAGGGGCACGACCCCGACGAAATCCGGGCCCTGCGGAACGACGGACGGACGGACCGCTTCCTCATCCCCCTCGAACGGCTCCTCACCGACCGTCCGGCGTATGTCTTGAGCGGGAAGGAGGCCGAGGACGTCCGCCTAGGGCGGACCGTCCGGCCGGAGGGCCCCCGGATCGCCCCGGTCGGTCCGGAGCCGTCCTCCGACCGCCCAATCGTCCGCTTCCTTGGCCCGGACGGCGGCCTGGCCGCCCTGGCCCGGCCGGCCCCGGAACCGGGGAGCTTCGCCCCGGTCGTCGTTTTTCCTTGATCCCCCCGCCTGTTCCCTTCCCCTCTTCAGGGCAGCGGAGGGATTTCCCTAAGCCGCGCCTTATTCTGCGCAGCGTGGGAGTCTCATAAATCTCGTTCGCGTAGGGATCTCCCATAAGCTCATCGAGATGCCTTTCCGATCTAATCCTAATCCTCTACCTCTTCTACCTCCCCTATGACTCGGGAAGGACTGCAGGTAGGCATCCCTCCTGCAGGAACGACCCCGCTTCGGGGGGGAACCGGGGGGGATTCTCTAGTGAGCGCGGGGCGTTTCCGAAAAATTCGTTGAGCGAGGGGTTCACCCCAAAGCGAACATTGGGAGGGGGGCCCCGCTTCGGGGGGAACCGCAGAGGTTCCGTGAGCGTGGGGTGACCCCGAGCGCTCTTGAATTTTCCCCCGAGTTCGTGTATTTTAAGAGGGTTATGAGGCTGAACAAGAACCAGATCGAACACCTCGCTTTTCTCATTCTCCGCAATCTGCAGAAGGACGGCAAGGTGCTCATCGAGGACAAGATCGCCCTCCTCGACGATATGATTTCCCTGCTGACCGAGGAATTCCAGAAGGAGGACCAGCTCGATCAGGAGGTCCGGGAGCTGCTCGGCAAGCACATGGAGAAGATCCGCCGGGAGAACATCGAGTATCAGACGATGTTCCGGATGATCAAGACCAAGCTCGCCCGGGAAAGGAACATCGTCCTGTGAGCAACCGCCTTTCGCGCGAGAAGATCAACTACCTCTCCAAGAGGATTCTGGAATCGCTTTCGAAGAACGACCGCGTCGAATTCCTGGACGACTCCAACGAGATCCGGCTCTCGATCGTCAAAGCGATCGAAGAGGAGATGAAGCTCTACGATGAGCTCGACCGGCGGGCCATCGAAAAGATCCAATCGCAGAAGAAGACCATCGAAGAAGGCAGCCGCGAGTGGGACATCCTCTACCGGAAATATTATAACGACGAGCTGGCCAAGCTCGGCCGCCTCTCCGAGTAGCACACCTTAGTCGAGGGACGCCTTCCGGCTTTCCGCCCCGAGTCCTAGGGGCGGTAGGTGGGGTAGAGAAATATCGTAGAGTTTTAAAGGCGTCCCGATCCTCGCTCCCCTTCAATCATCCCTTCCGGCTTATTGAGTAGGAGGGGGGCTTGCGCCCCCCGTCCTCTCACACCACCGTACGTACGGTTCCGTATACGGCGGTTCAGGACGCCCATCGGGCAACGCGGAAGCAGTCCAGCAGCGACACGAGTCCCAGCCGGGTAAACTCCGCCTTCCGGAAGGCGTCGTTCATGTGCGAGGCCCCGGCGTTCCACCAGGCTCCCCGCCCGTTCGAGGCCGATTTCCAGGCCCGGTCCCCGTCCAGTCCGCGTTGCATCAGTTTCCGTCGTCGGGTCGCCGGGCGCTTCCACTGCCGCCAGAGGACGCACCGGAGCTTCCTCCGGAGCCATTCATCCAGCGATTCGAAGACGATCCTCACCTCCGACAGCCGGAAGTACTCGAACCATCCCCGCAGCTTCACGTTCAGCGTCGCGATCAGCCTCCGGATGTTGCGGCCGCGTCCTTGCCGGAAGATAAGCCGAAGGCCGTCCTTCAGCCGCTTCTCCGATCGACGCG